>Ga0209535_1000944_pt1 | contig 20148 bp, 21 predicted proteins | sample LinPmetageLP28_FD_184041 | JGI IMG/M metagenome (GOLD analysis project Ga0209535, IMG submission 184041) | Marine viral communities from the Pacific Ocean - LP-28 (SPAdes) (version 2) | ecosystem: Environmental > Aquatic > Marine > Oceanic | place: Pacific Ocean | collected 2009-08-22
AATATTCCACATAGCTGGATAATGAGAAACCATTATGAAGATAGCACATTCCTTGCAGCTATGGAGTTTATCAGAGATAACGGATATCAAGAAAGATTTTATTCTAAAGTGTATACATATTACAACATAGGAGAACATAAGTATTGGGTAATGACGGATAAACAAGGATTTAACGATAAAACTGCAATAATTAACAGAGCTAAAATATGAGTATTAAACAAATAGGAAAACACCGAGTATCTGAAAACGATATACAAAATGTTGATTTCAATAATTTATTAGAGGGTAAAAAAGCATATATACTTTACACCGATCCTCCTTGGGGAGATGGTAATATGAAATATTGGTGTACATTAAACAAAAGACATACTGGCAAAGAGATTGAGGCTATGTCTTATAAGCAGCTAATACAAATAATTAGAGGCATTATAGTTAATAACGTAGATGGATATGTATTCTTAGAGACTGGCAACAAATGGCTAGAGGAGACTAAAAACGATCTCAAGGATATTTTATTTAATGCAGAGACTTATTCCCTTAGATACAAGTCTGGAAGTAAGCTATTGACTAATCCAGTTATTGTAGGATCTACAAACCCTAATATTAAGTTGCCAGACCTATCAAGCCTTGAGGGTGCAATAGATGAGAAGAGTCTAGAGATAGCTATTCCATTACTTGCAAAAGAGGGAGAGATATTATTAGATCCTTGTTGTGGAATGGGCAACTCAGCTAGGAGTGCTATAAAGAATAAGATGGCATTCGTTGGCAACGAGTTTAATGCAAAGAGATTGCAAAAAACAATCAAGTCATTAGAGAAAGATGAAAATATATAGCAAGACTAATGTATTAACGGAAGCAGAAAATAGGATTAACAGACTATTTGACGAGTTTGAAAATGTAGTCGTTGGATTTTCTGGTGGCAAAGATAGTACAGTCTGCTTAAATCTCACATTAGACATTGCAGAAAAGAGAGGCAGATTACCTTTAAAAGTAGTATGGGTAGATCAAGAAGCAGAGTGGCAAGGAACGGCTGATTATTGTGAGTCAGTATTCGCTGACAAAAGAATAGAGCCTATGTGGTTTCAGATACCAATGAAATGGTACAATAACGTATCTTCATCGGAAAAGTATATACATATATGGGAGGAGGGCAAAAAACACATTAGAGAGCGTTCTAGTATATCCATAAAGGATAATGTATATTTAGACTTTGGTTTTCACGAATTATTTGAGCGTATTTTTAAAGTGCATTTTCCTAATCAAAAGTCTTGTTACATTTCTGGTGTAAGAACGGAGGAAAGCCCAAAAAGATTAATGAGCCTCACAAGTGGATTAACTTACAAGGATATTACTTGGGGTAAGATCTTAAACAGAAAACTTGAGCATTATACTTTTTACCCTATTTATGATTGGAGTTATTCTGATGTCTGGAAGTATATATTTGACAACAACATAGAATACAATAGAATCTATGACGAATTATTTAGGCAAGGGGTAGGGGTTACAAATATGAGGATATCTAACTTGCATCACGAAACGGCTATACAGAATTTATTACTGATACAAGAGATTGAACCAGACACTTGGAACAAGGTTGCAGAGAGAATAGATGGGGTTAATGCAGTTAAACACTTAAAGGACGAATCATTTAGATGTCCAGATAATTTACCTCATATGTTCAAGTCTTGGAAAGAATACGCATTTTTCTTACGTGACAAGTTAGCTGATGATGAAGATTTTGTAAATAAAATGAATAAGGTTATCAAAAAGAATGAGAAGTATATGATCACTAATCTTGTTTATGTAGATTTTTACAAGCAGATAATTAAGACGATCTTATCGCAAGACTTTGACTTTACAAAAATAACGAACTGGATGACTTCGCAATATTTTAATACAGTTAAAAAATACGTTGACGGAAAGATTACTAGACAAAACATAGAGATAAATAAGAAGTACAATAAATATATAAAAGAACTATTATAATGACTGATAATTTAAGCAAGGAACTAACTAAGGCATTAAGCATAGAAGATAACATAGAACTTATTGAAGAGATAAAAGAGATGTTACATAAAAACTCTGTTCTTAAAACTCAGCCAATAAACAGAATTAAATGGGCTAAGATCGAGGAGGTAACGCCAAACGATTACAACCCTAATTCAGTAGCTAAAAAAGAAATGGGGCTATTATATACGTCTATAAAGCAAGACGGATACACTCAGCCAATAGTTACTATTTACGATCCTAAAGAGAAAATGTATGTTATAGTTGACGGATTCCATAGGTACTATACTGCAAAGACTAATGAAGATATACTAGAAAGAAACAAGGGACGTATTCCGATCGTAGTAATTGACAAAGATATTAACGACAGAATGGCAAGTACAGTTAGACACAATAGAGCAAGAGGTATGCATAGCGTTACTGGTATGTCAAATATGGTTTTCCAGATGCTAGAAAATGGTTGGAGCGATGAGGATATATGCAACGAGGTAGGATTAGGCATAGAGGAGCTTGTCAAATTAAAGCATATAACTGGTTTTTCTAAGCTATTTGAGGACGCAGAATATAATAAGGCTTGGGAGACTAAAAATCAAATCAAGTTAAAGATAAACTATAAGAAAGGGCAAGAGGGCAATGGACAAAAATAGACACATAAAAAAAGAGTCTCTGCTGAAATCCTTAGAACAAAGCCTTGGGGTAGTAACCGTGGCTTGTAGTCAAGCAGATATTCCGAGAAGCACTTACTATAAATGGCTAAATGAAGATGATGAATTTGCTAAACAAGTTAAGGAGATAGAGAATGTTGCACTAGACTTTGCAGAGAGTAAGCTACACGCTCAGATAGAAAGTAACAATACCTCTGCCACTATATTCTTTTTGAAAACAAAAGGGAAGAACAGAGGATATGTAGAGCGTACAGAGGTACAACAAGAAACAACCTACAAGAGCCTAGACATAAATATAATAGATACTGGCGTACCATTAGCGTCTAATGAGAAAGATATAGTTGATTAAGACCAGTCCACTATATCACAAGAACTATAAGTCTACTGCCGACGTAGTAGTGAATCAAGGAGGTACGTCCTCTGGTAAGACCTATGCTATTTTACAAGTATTATTTAGTAAGGCTATAAATGAGGTATGTACAATTACAATAGTAGGGCAAGATATACCTAATCTTAAGGTAGGTGCTGGAAGAGATGCAGAGGATATTGTAGTTGCTTCACCAGCAATAAAACAACAGATCGTATCCTTTCATATGTCAGATAGAGTCTTTACATTTAGGAATGGGTCTATAATCGAATTCAATAGCTATGACAACGAGCAAGATGCAAAGTCTGGTAAAAGAGATTATTTATTTGTTAACGAGGCTAATGGTATACCCTACAACGTATATGAGCAACTATATTTAAGGACAAGAAAACAGACTTTTATTGATTACAATCCAGATGCTAGTTTCTGGGTGCACGATAAGGTTATTCCTCTGTCAACTACTGAGCTAATAATATCTGATCATAGGCATAACCCTTTTCTCAGTAATAAGGTAAGGGAGAAAATAGAGGCTCTAAAGGACAAAGATATGGATCTATGGAAAGTATATGCTAGGGGCATTACTGGCAGAATAGAGGGTCTAGTATTAAGGAACTGGTACATAACTAAGGACGACTTTAGTGATAAAAAGCTTGTAGGATACGGAATGGATTTTGGTTTTGCTAATGATCCGTCAACGCTTATAGAGGTGCGTATGGAGGATGGAGAGCTATATGTCAAGGAATTATTGTATGAAACTGGATTAACTAATCAAGACATAAATAATAGAATGAGTATATTGGGGATAAGTAGAGGAACGTTAATTGTAGCTGATTCTGCCGAGCCTAAAAGTATTGAAGAGCTTAGAAGATTAGGTTGGACAATAGATGGCGTTAAAAAGGGCTCTGATAGCCTTATGTTTGGTTTAAATCTACTTAAAGGGTACAAGATAAATGTAGACGCAAATAGCTCTAATTTAATTAAGGAGCTTGAACAATATAAATGGAGAGTTAAAAAAACTGGGGAAACAATAAATACTCCAGTAGATAAATATAATCACGCAATAGATGCCTTAAGGTATTTAGTTATGCACAAATTTAGTAAAAAAGGATATGGACAATACGCAGTCATTTAAGATCTCGGTTAGGCAATACCAAGAAATCAACGGAATAGATGAGAGTTTATCATTAGTTGAGCAGAATATCTACGCAGTAGCAGCGATCAAGGATATCACATACGAGGAGGCATCTAAGATTAAGATGTCAGAATTCAAGAAAATAGTAGATCAGCTAAACGATTTCAATGTAAGGCTATTAGAGAAGCTAAGAATAAGAAACAAGATCTTTCTTAACGGAACAGAGTACCACATTGAGCATAAGCCAGATAAGCTAACTAGTGGACAACTACTAGACGTTATTAATGTAAGGAGTAAGAATCAAGGGGAGGCAGTAAAGGTAATGCACCTACTCCTAGCTGCTATGTGTAGACCTAGAGGCAAGGAATATGGTGACGACAATATAAACCTAGAGGAGAGGGCAAAGCTAATTCAAGAGGTAGATTTACCAGATGTATGGAATGTCTTTGTTTTTTTTTGGAATCTTTGGAACGATTACTTGAGCGATTCAGAGGACTCTTTGAGCAAGTGGATGAGGGAGACGTTGGAGATGACAAAAGAGATTTTGGACAACGATGGGGACTCTTTAGCGTAATAAAGGCTATGGCAGATTTACACAATATTAGTATTAACGAGTCTACTAAATTAGGTGCAATAGAATTCCTAAACTGGTGGGCATATATGGTAGAAAAAGAAGATTATGACAGATCAACAAAATAAATTATACGATAGTTTAACGGACTATTGGCAAAAGATAGTAGATGACCTAGTAAAATCGTTGTATGATGTAGGTAGGGTCGCTAGTGGAGCTACTGCTCAGAGTATAGGTGCTTTAAACCCTATGCCAATAACTTTTACCTCGACTGGATTTAAGGTGCAAATTAATATGCCTAAGTATTATCAGTTTATTGATGAGGGTGTAAGTGGAACAAAGAGGAATACTGGCATAAGTAGGTTTAAGTATAAAACTAAGCTGCCCAATATATCTGCTATTAGAAAGTTTATGGTCAATAGGGGTATAAACGATTTCTCTGACATTAAGTCAAAGAGAGGATATGCTCGAAAGAACACAACCTCTGGTAAGCGTAGGGATGCTGAGGAGATCAGAAAGTCTATTGCATTCGTAATAGCAAGGAGTATATTTGAAAATGGTGTAGAGCCTACAAATTTTTACTCTAATGTCATTAATGATCAAGAGTTAATAGACTTTGAGCGTCAATTATTCGTTGAATATCGCAAGTATATTGTAGGATTAATAAAAATAAATTAAAAAAAGTGTAGGATATTAAAATTATTGTATATATTTGTAATACAATTAACAACAATAAAGATGACAAGACAACAATTTTACGCAAAACACAGAGAAAGAACAGAGAATTTTGACACAGATAGCATTTTAATGCGAATAGTATCAACTCTATCAGATCTTCAGCACGTCAATAACTTTAGAGGTAACAATAAAAAGCAAGATATTAACGATATCTGTAATGCTCTAAAGGATTACATATTCGATTACAAAGACCTTATAACACTAGAGGAAGATATCAAAGAATTTATAAAATAAACAAAACAATGAACACACAAACAAAACAACAAACAAGAAAAGTAGGAGTTGCTGGAGGATTTATCAATCAGATGATGGGTAATAATAGATCAGAGCCAGTAGTTGGCAAGGGAGCTACAATACTACACTACTCAGATAGAGCAGCGTACGAAGTAATCGAAGTATCAAAAGACAAAATGAGCTGCATAATTAGAGCAATGGATTGCAAGAATGTAGGTAGGTGCTACGGAGATGAGCAATACGAATACAAGAGCGATCCAAATGGAGTAGAATTGCACTTAGAATGGAATACTAAAAAAGGATGCTGGGGTAAAATATGGTACACAATCGAAATAATCAAAGCCCTAATAAAAAAGTATGAGAAAGAACACGGATATGATTCTATGAGCATCCTACTTAAAGATCACGGACTTAATAATTATGATGAATTATATGAAGATCCAGAAGCAGATAATTTTCAACACCCAAAAAAGTTAATAAAAGGCTTAACAAAAGAATACAAGAATTTTAGCAAAGTATCAATCATATTTGGTATAATGGAAGAATATAGAGATCCGCACTTTTAAACCAAAACCTAAAACAATTAAACCTCCAGAGATGGGGGTTTTTTTATGACGTTAAATTTATATGTCAAATTTGGTATATATTAGTGTATGGCACTTACAATTCAAGATCAACCTATAACTAATATTCCAGAGCCAAGCTTTGCTCCAATAGAATACTTAGTCAGTAGCACAAGTACTGCTCAAAGTGGATTTAAAGTTATAGCGAGTTTGTTTACAGATCCTACTGGGACAAATACAAATATTGCTACTTTGCAACTTAATACTATTCCGTCAGCTACGCAAGTGGTTACTGACATCCAGAACATCATACAATCTTTCGTTACTAGCGAATATTCTGTTTTAGCTGGTGACACTACGGATATATCACAAAGTGCCTTAAAAGCGTTTAAAATAGCTTTTCAAGAATATTACTCTGGAGCTTTACAAGGTAGTGCAGTAAGTGGCAATACGTTTACTAGCTGGAACTCGTCACCTAAGTATATTGAATGGGCAGACTTATCTGGAGGATCTAAGGACTATTATAACTGGAGTATAGAGGATGCTAGTGCTGAAACAAATAAAGAGTTTCTAAACGGCTTTGAACAACAAGCCGAGTGGTTTAACTTGAGCAAAGCAAATAACTTCTTAAAGGTAAGATCAACACAGAAGTATCAATCCTCTTGGATTATGAGAGGAGGTCTTACTGACACATATAAAATATACCTACAAACGCTAGATAGTACATTCACAACTATTTTGTCAACCACAATGACTGCATCAAATACTGCTGGATTATATACACTTGATGTAGGTGCTTCAGAGGTAGCTTCTCATAGCTGGGGTACTACTCCAGTAATGACTAATGTAAAATATTATGCTCTTAGGATCTTAAACTTTACAGAGGACGTATGGGCTACAAAAACAATAATGTTTGAAATAGACGATTGTGAAAACACCTATACAGATTACGAGCTACATTGGTTAAACAGAAAAGGTGGATATGATAGCTTTATGTTTAGTGGCAAGTCTAATCAGACTACAAGCATAAATAAGAACTTTGCAAAGTACAATACTCGTACAATAGGAGCAAGTAGCATCACACATAATACCTATTCGCAACGCAAGAGGGCATTTAAAACGTCTCTAAGCGATTCTTACACATTAAACAGTAGATTATTAAAGGACTTTGAGGTTGAGGGCTTAGAGGATCTATTCTCATCACCAGAAGTTTACTGGAAAAACGATGCAAATTTCGTATCTGTGAATGTAACTAGCAATATATTTGAACACGCTAAAAGCGAAAATGGTCAAGTTTACTCTATGCAAGTTACAATGGAAGTAGATAATAGCGATACTAGGCAATGGTAATAGAGCATATAATAGCTGGGTACACGATACCACATAACGAGGGAGCGATCCCTTTGACAAAAGAAGCGTATGACGTAAATAACCCACAGAAACGTTTGACGGACTTTAGTAAGACGATCACAATACCAGAGAATAAAGTAGTTAATCAGATATTTGAACACGCCTTTGACGTTAATATTGATCTTCAGACGTTTAACCCTAATCTAAAAACTAGCTATCAGATAATCCAAGACGGAATAACTGCCATAGACGGCTATTGTCAGCTAAAAGCTATCTCTAATGTAGATGGATTAATCAATTACGAGATACAAGCTACTGGTAAAATAGGAGATTTGTTTGAAAAGATACGAGGCAAATATTTAACTGATCTAGATCTTAGCAGTTTAAATCATACTTGGAATAGAACTAATATACAAAATAGTTGGACTGCCACAATAGGACAAGGCTATGTATATCCTATGATTGATTTAGGAGGCAGAACAAGTTATGGTAACTGGGCATTAGAAGATTTTAAACCAGCAATATATGTTAAGCAATATATTGATACTATATTAACAGAGGCTGGATTTACTTATGATAGTACATTCTTTAATAGTGATTTATTTAAGCGTCTTATTGTGCCTTATGGTAGTGGTCAAATACTATTAGATAATGCAGATATATTGTGTAAAGAATTCAATGTACAAAGAACGAGCCTACAAACTATTGAGTGTCAAAATATTAATACACTATCAAATTTAGAAAATAGTATCGCTATATTTAATGACGATAGTAGCCTTTCTGCATATGAAAGCCGAGTTATTGCAGATGGTGGAGTTGTAGAGGCTCTAAGTTGTGCAGAGGCTGAGTTTAATTTCTCTGCTGACTATTATAATACTTGTACAAACGAGTATAGCTCTACTACTGGCAAGTATACTGCAACAGACCCAAATAGGATGTCTTTTCAAGGGTTATTAAATTTTGATTTATTATATACGCAATCAGTTTCTACTATAACAAGCAAACTAAATTACTTTCATCAAGGTACAAAGGTTTTACCATATAGTTTAAATGTTTATTTAGAGGGTTATTTAGTTGAAAAACTGAGTGGAATATTTACAATCGTAGATACTTTTAAATTTGATGTAACAGAGCCAATAAGAAACAACGCTCTAGGAAGCTCCACAACAATAGCAGTAGGAGAGCTGCCTTTTCAAACTGGAGAAATAAATGTACAAGCTGGTGCAGAATACTTTATAGCTTTTGGTGGACTATATTACAACGCTGCTGAATTAGAATTATATGGAACTCCCCCAATAAATAGAAGAGTAGTGCCAATTAGTGCATCAAATAGTGGTGATTTTAAAGTTTTATTACAAGCTAATTCTAATTTTGGAAGCAATTTATTAGAAACCGAGATTGGAATAGGAGACACTTTACAAACAAAATTTGTAATACCAAAAGAGATTAAACAATCAGATTTTTTTAGCAGTATTATTAAGCGTTTTAATTTATATCTTGAGTATGATATAATAGATCCTAACAAATTAATAATTGAAACAAGAGACGGATTCTTGACAGATGAGCGAGTTAATTTAGAGCATTTAGTTGATAGATCCAAGGAGTATAAAATAACTCCTTTAGGGGCTTTAAATTCTGGCAGATTTATATATAAAGATCAACTAGATAAGGATTATCATAATGACCTATATAACAAGGCTAATAATGAGGTTTATGGAGAAGTAACTATTGACATACAAAATGACTTTATAGATTCTGACAAAAACATTACTACAATATTTGCTCCAACTCCATTAAGAAGCATCCCAAATGTAGGTAGGATAATATCTTCAATGGTATTTGTTAATCAACAAAATCAACAAGTAGATGCAACTGCTAAAATAAGGTTATTATACTGGGGTGGATTATTAGACCCTAAAGATGCTTGGAGTTTTGCTGGAGCTTTGCATTTAACGTATCCTTATGCTGGACACTTAGATAATCCTTTTAACCCTACCTTTGATTTAAACTGGTTTGTGCCTAAACAACTATATTATGATTTCAGTTACGGAAATAAATTTAATCTGTCTTATAGCAACAATAATTGTTACAATGTATATTGGAAAAAATATATAGAGGAGATTACTGACAAAAATAGCAAGATACTTGAGTGCAATCTAGCCTTAAGACCTTACGATTACAATGAACTTGATTTTAGAAAAAATTACTATATAGATGGATCTTATTGGAGGTTGCTAAAAGTAACCGATTTTGATGCATTATCTGGACAAACTACAAAATGCACATTCTTAAAAGTAGAGCCAAAGAATGTATTTAGCCCAGAAGTTAAGCCAGTAAGAGGAGGACAAGACGATTTTGCAGATGATACGCCAATACCAACTGGAGATATGCTGAGAAGTCCTAATAATAATAGTGGTACTGGTCAAGATAGCTTACAATTTGGCGATAGCGTAAAAGGTGGGACAAGATCAATTATAGCATCTGAAAATATTAATCAAGGTTTAAGCTCTAAAAATGCTTTGATAGTAGGCAGCGATTATAGCGAGGCTATGGCTGATAATGTTATGATTGTAAATAGTCCTTTTATTAATGTAGCAAGACCTAATGAGGCTTATATTAATGGCTTATTTGTAGAGAAACTCACAAGTATAGTACTGGATTACGATATACTAACTAATCTTGAATTAGAAATGCCAGTATTGCCTCCTTTGCCAGATGATGAATTTTACGAAGTGACAAGAGGTTATGTTAGGTTAGACGGAAACGCTGCAACTGGCGGAAGTCATCAAGTAGATATAGTTACAGACGATGCTTCAGAGCATTTATTAGCTAAGATTGCAAGTGCATTTTTTAATACGGATAACAATACAGACCTTATTGAAGTAATTGCACATAATACAACCCCTATTCACTTTGGTAGTGGGCTTAAAATAACGACTAATTCAGCAATGACTTTTGATGCTGGAACTCAATTAATAATAAACTTAGTGTACCGAATAATTAAATTATAATGGCAGATAAAAAAGTAGCATTTGAAATGGCGATCAATCTCAAGAAAGGAGATATGACGATAGAGGAACTTAATGCCCAGCTAGAAGAGGCTAAAAAATTACTTGAAGATGTAGAAGATACTGGCAGTGATGAATTTAAAGCATTAAGTCAAGTGGTTACAGATACCGAAAAGTCTATTGAGGATATGAATGGCGAGTTAAAAAAGACTAAAAAAGGTTTTGAAGATACTGCCGATGCTCAGAAGGAAGCTGGTAAAATGAGTAAATTATTCTCTAAAGGATTAAAAGCCGTTGGAGTTGGTCTTAAAGCATTAGGAATAGGAATTGTAGTTGGTGCTATTAAGTTATTTTATGACGCTATTTCTAAGAATCAGCGAATAATGGATGCACTTAGTACGGCTTTAGGTACTATTGGCGTATTGTTTGAGAAACTCTTTGGGGTCGTATTCGATACTTTCGATGCAGTATCTAAAGCAACTAAAGGCTTTAGTGGATTAACTGCCGTTATGAAAGGGTTAATTACAATAGGATTGACACCTATAAAACTACTATTTAGTAGCATAGTATTAACAATAAAAAAAGCTCAACTAGCTTGGGAGCAGTCTTTTTTTGGTGGGAAAGATCCAGAAACAATTAAAAAATTAACAAAAGACGTAGCAGATACACAAAAAGAAATAAAAGAAACTGGTGAGGAAGCAGTCAAAGCTGGTAAAAGTGTAGTCGATAATATGGGCAAAGCAGTTACTGAAGTAGGTAGCGTTGTCGGAGGAGTTGTCGAGGGCGTTCAAGAGATTACAGTTAAAGGTGCTTTTGAGATAGCCAAAGCAAATACAGAACTTAAAAACTCAGCAGCGATTGCAGAAGCTCAACAAACATTATTAGTCGAGAAATACGACAGACAAGCAGAGAAGTTAAGACAGACTAGAGACGAAGAGCGTAATAGTATTGCAGAACGTAAGAAAGCAAATGATGAGTTGCTTAATGTTTTAGATGAGCAAGAAAAGGCTATGATTTCTCAAGCTAATTTACAAGTAGCAGCTGCTCAAGCTGCCGTAAACGAGAACGATAATACAGAAAATCAAATAGCATTAATTCAAGCTCTCGCAAATAAGCAAGGAGTTTTAGCACAAGTTGAGGGTATTAGGTCTGAACAAAAAGCACAAGACCTGGCTTTGGACAGAGAGCAAATGGAACTAACAAAATCTATTTCTGATTCTGAAGCAGAATTATCATATCAAAGGGAATTATTTAATGCACAACAAATAAAAGATAAACTAGAACAAGCTGAAAAAATAGTAGAGATTGAGGAGAAACGTCAACAAGATGAAATGCTTAGGCTAGAAACTATTGTTGAACAAGCTAAACAAGGTACTCAAGCTGAAGTAGACGCACTTAATGCATTAGACGCTTTTAGAGAGGAAAGCAGACAAAAGAATATAGAAGCAAATAACGCAGTATTAGAGGCTACAATAGCAGCGAATGTAGAAGCAGATAAAAAGATAGAGGATAATAAAAAGAAATCAGAAGAAAAGAAAAAAGAACTTGCTCAAGCTGCATTAGGTGCAGTAGTTAATATAGCAAATGCATTAGCTGCTGGAAACGAAAAGGATCAGAAAAAAGCGTTCCTAATTAATAAGGCAGTCAGTTTAGGACAAGCTATTCAGAATACTGCAACTGGTGTTACTAAGGCTTTTGGTCAAGGTGGTGTTGCTGGTTTTGTTACTGGTGGATTAGTAGCAGCTGCTGGTGCAGCTCAGATCGCTACTATTGCAAAGACTAAATTTCAAGGAGGGGGGCAAGGAGTTGAAGAGCCTAGCACTTCACAAGTTAGCCAAGCTCTTGGTGGTGGATTAGCTGGATTACAACCTAGAGGATTTACAAGCCCAATAATAGATACAGACGTACAGACTACAAAAGTAATTGTAACAGAAACGGATATTAGAAGCGTATCTCGTAATGTGGATGGCGTTTATAGTAGAGCCACCGTAGTGCAATAGATTTCCTCTTTTTGCCACAATAGGTATATATAAATAGATGGACTTGCCATTTATAGAATTTAAACTAACAGAAGAAGTTGAGGGACTGCAAGCGATAGCTCTAGTTGATAGCCCAGCAATAGGCTTAAACTATCAAGCTTTTGCACCTCACAAATTTGAAGTAATTAACGAAGAGAAGCGTATTGTAATGGGAGCAGCGATGATCCCAGACCTACCTATATACAGAAGAGATGAAAGGGGAGAGTATTACGCAATCTTTAAAAAAGAGACGATCAAAGCACTCGTACAAAAGCTATTCAAAGAGAATAAGCATAATGTATTTAACGAGCAACACAACGCATTTAAGATATTAGATGATGTTTATATATATCAGAGCTTTATAACTGACGCAGAGCTTGGCATTTCAGCCCCCTCTGGTTTTGAGAATGTAGCTGACGGAACTTGGTTTATCGCAGCTAAAGTAGAAAATGATGAAGCGTGGGCGAAGGTTAAAAAAGAGGGTATATTGAATGGGTTTAGTGTTGAGGGTGTTTTCGATCTTGAGCCGTATAAATTTAAAAAAATGAATAAATTAAACTTAGAGAGTGTTATAAGCACTTTAAAATCTGTATTTGCAGACGCTGAAGTAGAGGAAACTACTGAGGATAACTTTGCAGAGTCTACATTAGTAGACGGAACAATCGTTAAATGGGAAGGTGAATTAGCTGATGGAACTGCTTTAGTAGTGGTTATGCCAGAGGGCGAAGTTGCTGCACCAGACGGAATTCACGAATTAACTGACGGAACTATCGTTGAAACTGCTGGAGGTCTTGTTGTAAATATTGAGGCTGATTCAGATCAAGGAAAGGACAAGAAGAAAAAAAAGGATGACGAAATGTATGATAATGAGTTTACTTCTGAGGAGTTAAACGCATTAATTGAGAAAGCTATGGCACAATATGCTGAGGCTTTCACTGCATCTCTTGAACTTATTAAGTCTGAGAACGATACCTTGAAAACAGAATTAGCTGAGATTAAGTCTGCAAAAGAGGAGTTAAAAAATGAGTTTTCTGCTACACTCAACAAAGTAGGAGAGGAATTAGAAGAGATTGTTAAGGCAGAGCCTTCAACGGCTTCTAAACCACAAGAATTTAAAGCACTAACTAGAGCAGAAAGAGCTGCAAAAATGGGTGCAATTATAAGAGCAAATAAATAAATAAAATAATAATATGAGTTTTGATGTATCAACGTTGACTAATTATGTTAACGAACAATCGACAGACCTAATCTCAAGACTATACTTTGAGAAGACGTCAAGCGACTACTTCACGCTGCAATCTGGAGTAAAGAAAACTGATGCTTTGCATCTATTAGCAGTTACTGCATTCCCACAAGACGGATCTGGATGTTCAGCTACTGCTTCTGGAGATGTAACTTTTACTGACAGAAACTTAACAGTAGGACAAATTACATACTACTCTGGTTTTTGTATGAAAGACCTTATCCCTAAGTACACTCAAATCTTGCTTAGAGCTGGAAACGGAGAGACTGAAGATATGGCTTTTGAAGCAGAGGTTGCTGAGTCTGTAATAAAGACTATTATGGAGCATAACGAGGTTGCTGACTGGCAAGGCGATACTACTTCTGCAAATGTTTACCTAAACAAGTACGATGGTCTTAATAAGATTATTGACGCTGCTACTGGAGTTGTTGCTGGTAACACTTCTTCTGCTACTGCAATCACTTCTGGTGCTGCTGGTAACGTAGACGGATTAATTACAGATATTTGCAATGCTCGTCCAGCTAAAGTAAAAGCAGCTGCTAACCAAGTATTATTTGTAGGTCAAGATACTTTTGACAAATACGTAGATACTTTAAACGCTAAAAACCTATACAATATTGATGCAACTGATTGGGCTAATTACGAGACTTCAATCGCTGGTAAAAATGTATCTTTAGTAGGTGTTGCTGGATTGGACGGAACAAATAGAATGTTCTTAGGTGTTAAAGACAATTTCTTTTTAGGATTTGATCTACAAAACGATGAGGAAGAGTTTGATTTCTGGTATGACAAGAAAGATGACAAAGTTTATTACAGAGTTAAATTTAAAAGAGGACTACAAGTAGCATACCCAGACGAGATTGTACAATTTACATTAGCATAACCCTTTAAAACAAAAAAAAGATTATGGCGTGTAATTTAACAACTGGTTTTTCGGTAGGATGTAATGATTCAATCGGTGGTGTAGCAGAATTCTGGATAGCAAATATGCCAACAGATTTCGCTGCAAACACTGACGGAAGTGGAGAGGTAACTGGTCTAGCTGGAACTGGACTAGATTATCACAAATTTGAGTGTACTAATGCTCAAGGTGCTTCTTCTGTAATGAATGATAATCCTACTGTTAACGATGCTAACGGAACAAGCTTTTTTGATCAGACTGCAACTTACGTTCTCAATAAAATGGAGAAAGCAAAACGCAACGAGGTTAAAATGATAGCAAGAGCCAAGATGTCAATAATTATCAAGGATAATAACGGAACATACTGGCTAATGGGAGAGACAAATGGAGTACGTTTAGTCTCTGGCGACAACGGAACTGGTACTGCTCTTGGAGACAGAAATGGTTATAGCCTTTCTTTCCAAGCACAAGAATCAGAGCCTATGCCAATAGTAACTGCTTCTATTCCAACTACATAAGAGATCTAACTCTAAATAGAACACAAGCCCACTTCGTAATAGGGGTGGGCTTTTTTTAAAATATTACAATGGACATAATAGAACAAGACGCTACAAATTACATTTATTGCAATATCTCAAATGAGGTAGTTAATGCTTATTACACTATGTCTATTCAAAGTGCTGAGTACGAAGTAAACGCTACTCTTGCAGCTCCAGTAGGGGTAAATAATAGGTACGTTAAATTTACGTTAATAGAGGGGACGCAAGACCTTTCTAATGCAACAATAGAGCTACCTAACAAGGGAGATTATCCTTATAAAATAATAAATGCCACTACATTAGGAGGAACAGAGGGGATAGAAATACACAGAGGTATATTAAGATTGAAACAACCAAAAGAAATTGTATATTCGTTTACTGACGAGCAAAATACTTACATATATGAATAAGTTTCCAATTATAACTGAGTTTACTTCACAAGAAGTGCCTAAGTTTTTAGAGAAAAAGAACAAAAATATAGTCTGGTTTGGTGCAGATAATATGTACCCTTACGAGTTAATAGACTTGTACAATGATAGTAGTACACATAATGCTATAATTAATGGCAAGGTGGGCTATACAATAGGCAACGGATTAGAGGGAGAGGATCTAGAGACTAAAAAATGGCTAAGTCAAGCTAATATAGATCAAGATTGGACATCTTTAATGAAGAGTTTGTCATTAGATTACGAGATATTTAATGGCTATGCTATTGAGGTAATAAAAACTAAGGTGGGTAACCAGTACCATCATATAGATTTTGCCAATATTAGAGTAGGATTAGATGGCAGTATACAATATGCAGACGATTGGATTACTGACAAGGGGACAAAAAACTCTAAACCACATATTCAGTATCTAGAAAGATATAATCCAAGAAATCCAGAACAAAAAAGAGGTGTTATTTATCACGTTGATTATAGACCTAACTTTAAATTTTATCCTTTGCCAGTATATGTAGGGTCTTTGGCAGAGATTAAAACTGATGTTCAGATAGGAGATTACTGGCTAAACGAGGTAGAACACGGATTTGTAGGAGGAACACTAATACAACATAATAATGGTGTACCAGAAACTAAGGAAGAATCGGAAACATTTGAAAAAGCATTTCAAGAAAAGTTTGGCAAGGCTACTGGTACAAAAATAGTACACTTATTTAGTCCATCTAAGGATAATGCAAGTGAAATTACTAGCTTAAATGGTAATGATCTACACGAAAGATATGTAGAAATGTCTAAAAGAGTAAAGGAATCTATATTTATTGGGCATAGAGTTACCAATCCGATCTTATTTGGTGTAAAAGAGGAGGGGCAATTAGGTGCTCGTAACGAGCTTGATCTAGCATATGAGATATTTACTAATACTTATATTGCAGAACGTCAAAATACGCTCCTTAGAACGATTAAAAAACTAGCATTTTACGAGATACAAAGAACAGATATTGACATTATACCTCTAAAACCAATAGACGCTATTGACTTAACAAGCGATATTATACTTGCAAACCTAGATAGAAACGAGATTAGGGAGCTTATTACTGACCAAACTGGACTTGAACTTGAAGAGGCTATTGAAGAGCCAGTAGAGATGTCAGAAGATTGTGGTTGTAGCGAATTTAAGGAGCCTTGCTGGAAAGGATACGAGATGATAGGTATGAAACTAAAGAATGGCGTACTTGTACCTAACTGCGTACCAGAAAAGATGTCGCAAGACCTTGCTAAGATCGTACAAGATAATAAACCACTATTTGATACAATAGAAGAGGCAGAGAGTGTAGCTCAGCAAATAGGTTGCGAGGGATATCACGAACATAATATAGACGGAAATATATGGTATATGCCTTGCTCTAGTCATTCAGAGATAAATGACAAGAATTTAGACGAGTTTAGTGCTATAACAAAATTTGATACATATAATGACTATCCAAAATCAGCTAGTAAAAATGCACAAACTGCATTAAATTGGGCAGAGAAAAACGGATGGGGAGGTTGTGGCACGGCAGTAGGTAAAAAGAGAGCTAATCAACTTGCAAAAGGGGATAATATAAGCAGAGAAACAATAGCTCGTATGGCAGCCTTTGAACGTCATAGAAAGAACTCAAAGAAAAAACTTGGAGACGGATGTGGTCGTTTAATGTGGTTAGCTTGGGGAGGCGATGCTGGTGTAGCTTGGGCACAGAGAAAATTAAAACAAATAGATGCAGAGAAAATGTCTGCTTGTAGCTGCTTTTCTAATGACGAGGATATTAGCGACCTATTTGACAAGATAGGGGTGCCAGAGGAGGGTTATGAGATAATAGAAAACTTTGACATTAATTATGATACAGACGGAAGTCCTATTGAATTCGCAACAGAGGAGCAAGGTGTCATACAGAGAGTGCTGAAAACGATCCTTACAAACCCTTTAATAGCTGCAACTGGAATTTCTGAGGTTTTAGGGCTTAATTTCGAGGAGTTAGTAGGTGCAATAAATATTCTAAGCACTTCTGATCTTATTACAATAGAGGGTAGTGACATAGGCTTGACTAATATAGGGGAGAGAGTTGCAAAAACAATAGATCTACCAGAAACAGAAGTAAAATACAGATACGAATTAAGACCAGATGCTCCACCATTAAAAGCTGGAGGAGAGTCAAGAGACTTTTGTAGAAAGATGATGGCTAAAAAAAGGCTTTGGTCAAAAAAAGAAATAGACGTAATGCGTAATGGTATGAAATCGAGTGGCATAGCAGACGTCACAGACGTTTGGTTGTCAAGAGGTGGTTGGTATAGGAAACCTAATACATCTACATCAGTACCTTATTGCCGTCACATATGGAAACAAGTTTTAGTTAGAAAGAAAAAATGATATTAATAGTCAGCCCAGCTTTTGTTAAAGAAAATAGTGTACTGCATTATAATGTAGATGACGGATATCTTAAGCCGTTAATTGATAGCATTCAAAATACGTTTATAAGACCTATATTGGGTAGCTCATTATTTGACGAGATCTTAACACAAATAAAAAACAACAATGTTTCAACGCTAAACGAGACTCTAATAAAAGAGTATATGCGAGATGCATTAAAATGGGAGGTATGCCACAAATACACTCGTATTGGTACATATAAATTAAGGAACAAAGGTGCTGGAACTAAGACTGGGGACAATTTTAGCCCACTAAGCGAGGGAGAGTTAGTCGTTGCAAAAAGCATATATAAAGATAATGCAGATTTTTATAGACGAAAATTACAATTATATTTGAAAGAGAATGAAAACAGTTATCCTTTGTTTAAAACTCCACCAGACGGCTTAGATATAGTCCACCCAGAACACGATACTAAATGGAGAAGCCAATTTATACTATAAACAAGGAAAAGAAGTTAGAGAAATATGTCGAAAAGTTTAACCATAAAAAACATAAGGACGATAATGGAGGGCATCAAGTCAGAACATCCACAAATCAACACAATATTAAAAGGTAATATTTGGGATGTTGATCTAACAAAGGATGTTACTGGTAGCTATCTTATTTATGATGTTTCAAACATTTCTCCTAATGGTTTTAATGGAATAGATTATTCCCTGGATCTCTTTTTATGCGATAATGTTACAGAGATAAACACAGAATCTAACGAGGTAAGTGTGCAAAACGAATGTTGCTTAATCGCTTTGGATATTATGAGCATATTTGAGAACTATAAAAAGGCAAGTTATGCTGACAAAGATTTAGCTTTAGTTTTAAATAAGAGCTGGAGCATACAACCATTCACCGAAAGATTTGATAGCCTATATAGTGGAGCAGCGATTACTATGTCGTTAAGCTCGGCTTATGGCTACGCACGATGTAAAATACCAACATAAAAAAATGACAACAACTGAATTACAATTATCAAGAAACGGACAGAAATGCGTAACTGGAGATGTTACCTTTACTGCTTCAGACAAAGTAGCTTATCTCGTAGTAAACGCAGATGCTATATTCGCAAACCTTACAGATCAATCCGACAACAATATATTAACTGAAAGTGCATTAACTGGTGTAACGCTTTCTACTGGTATGATTGTTTCTGCTAAAAATAGTGGAACGATTAAAAGAGTTAATGTATCGTCTGGGTCTGTTTTAGCTATATTCGGATAGTGTATAGCTACGGATATCAATACGGAAGCAAAATAAAGCGTATATCAGAAGGACAACTGATATTCGAAGATTATAAGGTGCGTGTAGAAGCCGATGGAGGAGTAGTAGAAAACAGAAATTGTGTAATTAGAGACCTAAATAAATTAATATGAGCGTAATAGACAAGGCAAGTTTAATCCAAATACCAAGTGGGTATAAAAACGGAAAGCTATACTCGGTAAAACCTACTCCAACGTATGGTAGTGAGTTGGTAACTAATGGGGATTTTGCAAGTAGCAGTAATTGGAACGGAGTTAACGCAAACGGAGTTACTATATCAAACGGAACTTTAAATTATTCAGAAACACCTAACGGAACTAATATAACACAGTCAAGTGTTGTTGAAATTGGTAAAAGATATAAGGTTACATTTACAATATCTAACTACGTAAAAGGTGGCATTCTTGTTGTTTTGGGTGCGGGTGGCACAACACAAGAGGTTTCATCGAATGGAACATTCAATCTTTATGGAGTTGCAAGTATAAACACAACTCTTTATATTCAAGCAAGAGGAGCAAGTGGAACAACTTTATCAATCGACAACGTATCAGTAAAAGAAATTACAAACATAGGCGACTTTGATTTCTCACGTTCATCAAGTGCAACGAGGGTAAATAGTGAGGGGTTGATTGAGACTGCTCAAATAATTAGCAC
>Ga0209535_1000945_pt1 | contig 20133 bp, 30 predicted proteins | sample LinPmetageLP28_FD_184041 | JGI IMG/M metagenome (GOLD analysis project Ga0209535, IMG submission 184041) | Marine viral communities from the Pacific Ocean - LP-28 (SPAdes) (version 2) | ecosystem: Environmental > Aquatic > Marine > Oceanic | place: Pacific Ocean | collected 2009-08-22
TGTTAAGTCTTTTTCTGCAAGTGTACTTTTAGTTTCTAACATTGTAATACGCTCTAATACACCGAAGTATGCCCAAACGCCAACTGCAACGGCAGCCACGATGGAGATTAAGTTCTTCATCGGCATTGATATTGCCGTTTGATCTGATATGTCTAGTCTATTTTTCATCTGTTTTTGGTTCGTAATACTCTTTATATTTATCCAATAATTTGTTGGTTACCACTAATTGGTTACGTATTCTCGCAAAGTTCTTTGCTAGCAGTTCAAAATCTTTATCTGTAAGTCCCCATAGAACAGGATCTATGCCTTGTTCCTCTAGCTTTTTAAACACTTCGTCTGCATTATCCGATGTAATTATAATCCATCTTAAATTTTCCAATTCAAGTGGTGTGGGGGTGTTCAAATTGAGTTTTTCCCTAGCAACTTCTTCTTTAAATATACTTAACTTCTTTACGCTACTGCAACTGGTAAGGAACGTAATTAGGGTTAGCAATACTAGGACATTCAGAATTAATTTCTGACTTCTTTGTAGCATTTTTTTCTTCCTCTGTTAGAGGTGATCCACTTGCGATCTCAATACATCTTGTAGAGAGTGCTGAAGCACCATTTGTTATTCTTTCAATAGACTCTGTTTTAGCTATGGCTAATTTACCAACGTCTCTATTCTTTTTATTAAACCTTTTATCAAGGTCTTCTAAATCTTTTTTTAATACATTTACTAACTGATTCATCTTATTGTTAGCGTCTAGTATTTCTTGAAAATCTTTTTTTTGACTTTCAATTAAATTCTTTTGATCAGCGATTGCTGATTCCATTTTGATAGCATTACCTTTTAAGATAGCGTTATCTTTTTGTAACTTCATAACATAGGCACCAGCACCCAATAGGGCGCTGAGTATTATGCCTATAAAAAATAATCTAAATCCCATGGATTGCTATCAGTCCTTCTTCCAGATTGCCCATGCTCCATAAGCTATAGCAGCGTAAGCAGCTAACTTAGCAAATGGACCTGCAAATAAGATTACTAATCCTACTGCAATCAAAGCACCACCATGTAGTGATGATAGTTCCTTCATTCTTCCTTTTAACCATTCCATATTCTTCTCCTTTTTTATAGTCTAAAATATATCTCTATTATAAAAGACTTATTTTAGCGTTTACCTTTCGGTGTTTTCTCCATGCTACAAAACCAAACGCTCTTAATGTCCAATACGTTAAATAGTTTAGTAGATGAAATCCGTTAACCTCTATATTAATGTCTCTGAATATTCTATCTGCTTCTGCTTTGTCTAGTAATAAGATTTCACCTTTAGTTGCACCAACTTTTCTCAAAGCTGTGTACTTGTAAGCATAATCGTGTACTAGTCCACCAACCAATAAAACTCCTACTGGTGATAGAAACGAGGCTAAAAATTTTGGTACACTTGCACCATCAAATACAAATCCTTCTGGTATAATATAACTTTGACCATCTAGTGTGTATTTAAAATCTCTTGAAAGTTTCCATGTTCTTACTGATAACATCCACAATATTATTGCACCCCAAAATCCTCTATTTTTAGTAGCGATCATTATTGGTTGCATATGTGGCATTTCTTCAAAAGAAAATCTTCTATCTCTTCCTTTAAGATGTATTTTATCTGACCAATTTATTAATGCACCGATAATTATTAAAATACCTAGTACTGTAAACTGCCAAAATTTTGTTGCTAATTCTATGAATAAATCTATATATTCCATTTTTCTCCTTATTTTTTTAAGATACCTGCTTTGATTAGGTATTTGTGTAGGGCTGTGCCTTCTTGTTTTTTCATGCTGGCCATTGGTCTAAAATTTCCTAGACCTGGTCCTCTTTGACCACCTATAGACCCACCTACGTATTCTTTTTTGTGACCCCAACCTTTTTTCTTTAGTTCTAAATGATCTGTTTCTTTGTTTGCCATTTTACTATCGCCAGTTTTAGGATCATACATCATGTGTGGTTTAAAACTACCTGATATTTGTCCAGTAAAATATTCTTTAAATGATTTTAAATGTTTAAGCATTGTATTTGTCCTTAAATGTTTTGTATTCTGGTTCTTGTTCTTCAACAATCTCCGTAGGTGCCTCTGTCATTTCATCTATCTTAATTTCTATACTATCAATTTTGTCTAGTACACCTTTTAATACTACGTTATTATTGTCATCACTTTCTTTAATTTTTCTTGATAAAGGTACAACAGAACCAACATATCCTTTTGCTGTAGCTAAGTTATCTCTTTTATATTTGTTATGTGATTTTGTTAAAGCATGTACTGTGTTGTCATCACCTGTACCTGCAACGGCCGTACCTGTGGCGTTAGTTGGAGCGTCTTCGTCCATCTTATTGATGAGTTCATCCATCATTGATTTATAATGTTTTGTCATAATCGTACTCGCTTATTAATTCTCCGTTTTGTTCAAATACATCTACACCAAAACAACTCATTAATGGCGTCTCTTGTATCTCTGGTATATTTATGTTTTCTGATAGCATAGAGTCATACTGATCTGTCTGTTTTAAGTATGTGACCACAGCGGCTTCTATTACCAATTGGTGTTTTTTAGCCTCTTTATTTTCTCTAAATAAAAGAGCGGCTGCCACTGCAAAAGAACCTAAAGCACCTCTAACTCCTGCCTTAGCTAACAATCTTTTTAAATTAAATACAAATCTGTGAAGTAAAGTATATGCTCTTTTTTCTTTTGGACTTTGTATAGTTCTAAATTTTCTTAATACAGTACCCTTGTCGTCAATGATACCATATTTAAAAGCGTCTTGCTTTTTAAATGGTGTTGATAACATCTTGACAATTCTATATGTTATTAATAAATCTACACCTCTATTCATTATAGTTCCTCTAATAGTCTTTGTATTTCAGAATCTCTTTCAATACTTTTTAACTCGTGTGGATATAAGTATTCAAGGTACTCTAAAAACGATTTCAATATTCCCCAATATTTACTATCTATTTTAAACAATAATAGTGAAACGGCACATTCAACTCCGAATACGTTTTGTAATACTATCAAGTGATTAACTACTAATCTAACTTTTAGTTTACCTGTTACACTATACTTACGAAATAACCTTTTTAGATATCTTATTCTTTTAATATCTTCATAGAATTCCTTCTCGTCTTCTAGAGTAGGATTATCATAATTATGCTGTGCAAAAAGCAACCAGTTTTCTTTGGTTATTTCTTTGAACATTATAGCCTATACTAATTTAGCGTAGACTTTTGATGTTCCTGTTTTTAATGTTTCGTACTTAACCTCTAGTTTAAGGCCACCCTCTTTTCTGTGAGATATACCATCATCATTAATATCAGAACCATCTATGTCCTTACCAAATCTTCCACCGTTAGCCGTAACTTCACAATTAACTGTTCCACTATCACCATCCATAACACAAGGACTAACTTGTAATCCTACTTGTGCTAGTTTAGTTCTTAATTCGTCAATCGCAAAATTTGGTTTAATGTATTCTCTTTCACCTATTGATCCTACAAAAGCATTTACTCTTTTTAAAACTTCAGGATCATGTATATTGTGAACACCAATGCTACCATCTTCAACTGAATTTGAAGTAGTAACACCTACTTGGCCACCGTTATAAGCATGTTCGTTTAAGTACTTCTTAAATGTTTTCATCTTCTTTAGTTTCCTTTTTTTCTGTTTCTTCGGTCGGTTGTTTAACAGGTTTTTTGCCTGCTAAACAATCTTCCTCAAAGTCTTTTAAATCTTCTTCTTTTATGAATGATTTAAATTTTTTCATTTGTTTGTTCGTTTACCTTATTTAAAAGATTGTCTGTTTGTTGTATAGCACCATTGATTGCATTTAAATTTGCTTTCATAGTACCAACATTCAATTCAACCTGTTTAATTTTAGAGGCAAGATCATTAAACTCTTTTGTTAACTTCTCTTTTTCCTCTAGTAATAATTTTTCATCAATTACCATTATATACTCCTATTATATATTAAGCTACTACGTGACCCTCACCTGAAAGTACATACCAGAAACTAGACTTGTAAATCAAAGTCACTGACTCACCTGGAGCGTTTAACGTAACTGTTGTACCTTGTTTAAAGTTTGCTGGTGTAATTGTCACTGCATTTGTTCCACCAGTAGACGCATTTAAAATTGTTTTAATTTGTCCATCTGTTGAAGCAGCCGCTAGTGTTGTTGGTGCTGTTGCCGATGTAGCGTCAATCAAAGTCACTGCTGAAGTTAGATCAGCTGCTTGTGTTGAACCACTTGCTGTAATTGATTGTGCTGTTTGTTTCAATGCAATCCAACTTGGAATATTGTTGAATACATTTTCAGCTGAAATCTTTTTGTTAATAGGTGTACCACTCGGGTCATCTATTACGTGAAATAAATCTGCTGTATCTAGAGCGTCGCCTAGATCAGTTAATTGTGTTACTTTTTTGTCTGCCATTTTTTCTCCTTTTAAAACCCTTTCGGGAATGCTACTGTAGCCATTTGACTACATCAATTGTTACTATTATATAGGGGCCTTTTAGGACCCCTATATTAATTATGTTTACTATGCTGGAGCGTAAACAGATAATATACCAAAAGCGTCTGCATGTGCTTGGCTATTGTCTATATTAGCGTCTGCGCCTGCTCTGTCTTTGATTGTACCACCGTTTAATGCTACTGCATTTGTTCCGATACCAATTTTATCACCTTCTTGACCTGATTTAACATCATCAGCCGCTAAAGTGTATTCAAATAATAGTTCGTCTGTGCCTGTGCCAGATACATACTCTAACCATTGTACTCTAGCTTCATTGCCTGCACTTACAGCAGGACCATCCGACATATCACAAGTTAAATTGATAACTGGTGTGCCTGCTACCATCACATCTTCATTGAATGTAACTGTAGCTGTTATTTTTCCACCTGCTTCTCTGTTGAAATCATCAGAGTTTTCTAGGTGCATTTTAGTTATGTTTGCCATGTTTTTGTTTCCTTTTTTACTAGTAAATTATATAAGTTTATTCAAAATTGTTTATTATGCTACAACTGTAATTGAACCAGCAGCAGTACCTATTGATGAAGCGTTAGTAATAGTAGAGTTAGTATTAGTACCTCTATCTTTTACTGTACCACCGTTAAGTGCCATTGCGTTAGTACCAATTGTTAGTACATCGTCAGCGTTAGTAGCTACTGAAGCAGCTCCTATTACTAAACTGAATACCAATTCATTAGTATTTGATCCTGAAGCATAAGATAATACGTGAGGACCTCTACCTGTTCCAGTACCTTGGTTACCATTTGTTACTGATAATTGTGGTGTACCTGTTACAGTTACGTCTTCATTAAATCTTACTCTTACTTGTAGTGTTCCGCCAGCAGATTTATCAAATGCTGTCGTAATAAATTCTATTTCAGTGATATCACCTGCACCCATATTAGTAGCAAGTTGGTTTACTGCAACCAAAACTTCTGGTGTAGCAGCCGTGTTATCATTACCTGAAAGAATAGAACCCGCTTCTCTAACCCAGCCTGAAGAAGTAGCGTATACTTCTTTTTTCTCAGCCTCTGTTAGGTTTTTGGGTTTAATATCGTTTCCCCATAAAGCCATTGTTTTCTCCTTAATTAATTAATTAACTTTGTTGTTATAACTAACACTATTTATAACGGAAATAAGTTAGAAACCTAGTGATCTTAGCTCTTTTAAAGTGTTACCTACTGTAGTATGGTGTATGCCTATACCACCTCTTGCTTTAAATTGATCTGTATTCTTCTTATAGTCATCTATTAGAATGGCAGGACTGCCCATGACCCTTGCGTAATTTTGTTTCTGTACTCGTTTAACGAGATTAATTCTGTTACCTGGTATGCCTAAATTTGTTCTTGCCCAATGTGTCTTACCTGGTATACAGTTAGGATCAAAACTTTCCTCTACGTATGCTGATAAGATATGTGCTTTGTACTTTGATATGAAAGACCAAAGTTGTCTACCACCAGTATGCCATGGTAATGTATGCCAAAATTTAGGTGTTGCTTTTACTTTAGCCCACTTTTCAGTCTTACTTCCATATGACCAGTTATTAATATTTATTCCATGTAACTTCTCAATACCCTTTACGAAATCGCAAAGGACACCATCCATGTCACAATATATTCTGGTATTCTTATTGTCCATCATAGTAGGTTTTAGATAATTCTCCTCTATCTACAGTTGTTCCTGTTTTCCTACATCTGATATAAGTTTGTACAGTATCACTAGTGCCTGGTTTAGTGTACGTTCTTATGCCACCTGATATTGTTGCGTTAGCACCGGCGGCTGAGTCTGAATATGTGTTAGAGGCCGTAGCAGTATTTTCATATTGCCAAATACTATTAGAACCTGGTACTGATACCCACGCCATCTATATCTCCTTAAAACGAATGATTAATTTTTGGATTCATTTCAACTGGAGTTTTAGGTTCACCTGTTAAAGTTTTACCTTTAGGTTCTGCTAATTCTTTATCTCTAGATTGAGTTTCGTCCTTCTTTTGTTCTTTTTTATACTTAGCAGCTTCTGTTTTCATCTTATCTTTTAGATGTTTGTAAGCAATACCTATAGAAAGAGGTACTTCTCCTGTTTCTTTATTAGGTGCTGGCTTAACTGCCTTGTGTTTTTCGTTTTCTAATTTTTGTTTTAGTAAAGCATTGTCAGCTTTAAGTTTGTCAACATCTGCTTCACCTTTGTCTTCGGTCTTATCTTTCAATGCTCTAATCTTTGCAATCTTAACACCAGGTTTATTGTCTTTATCAATAGGTGGAATGTTTGACTCTGTCTTATAATACTTTGCTTCTTTTTCTAATTTTTCTTTGTCTTCAGCAGCTGCTTCCCATACGGAATGTTCTTCTTTTGGTACACAGTTAGGTACTTGTTTACCATTTTTAGTTTTCATACCTATTTGTTTGTGACTATCCCAACAAGGGTCGCTGTCTTCATTTACTTTTTCATTTTTAGCTGTGTGCATTTTGTCAATCTTATTAAAGAAAACTTTCTTTTCTTTAGGTGTCATTGAACCAATACCTGCTTTGCCTGACTTGTCTAATTCTTTTTTAAATTTATCTTGATAATCAGATTCGTTAGTGTGAATCTGCATTTGTTTTGCCATGTCCTCTAGAGAGTTTGGCTTGTTCTTTAAGTAACTCATTAATTTCCTCCCTTAAAAGTTGTTGGTGCCTGTAGTTTGTCGTTAGTTTGATTAACCTCTTGTACATCGGCATCCTCAACTCTTCCTCCACCACCTGGTCCTATTTTTTTTCTAGCTCTTGCTTTATCTAATTCTTCATACGCTTTATCTTCAGCGGCTTTTTTATTAGCAGCGTCAATTACCATATGAAAATTATCATAACTTCCTATACCTTTGTAACTTAATGTGCCTTCAATTTCCCATTTAGCCTCTGTAAATTTCTTTTTAATTATTCTATCCATCAATGCTTTTGCACCTGATTGAGTATCTTCTTTTACTTCTTCTTTTTTAGGTTTAGATTTTGGTTTTTTTGGTTTCTCATCATCTTTATCGTAAGCGTCTTCTTCTTTTACGACTTTAATATCTTTAACGCCAGCTTTTTTTAATCTATCCATCATATCTTGAGCGTCTTTTTCATCAGCATGTTTCATACGTAAGTTCTTTTTATTTAAAGGGTCTACATATTTTACTGTATAAGATTCTTCAATTGTTTCTTCTCCGAAAGGAGTAATTGTAGTTACTTTGAATTTCATTTTTCTTACTGACAGTTTAGACATTGCACCACCAGAAACAAAAGGTATACCTGCACCTTTTAAAGTTTCTAAATCTTTATCTTTTAATTTGTCTAAAATATTCATCAACTGTTTTGCTCTAGCAGCTGTAATAGTTTTGCCTTTTAAAGGACCAAATTCTGTTTTTAATTTTTGTAACATAGCAGGACTAAAAGACTCTTCTAAATCTTCTTTGTTTTGTTGCTTGTCTTCTTGTTTCTTTTCTTTTGGAATATTGCCACCTTTATCAGGTACACAATTAGGTACTTGTCTACCACCTTTGTTTTTCATGCCGACTTTTTTATATCCGTCCCAACATGCCTCATCAAATGTGGCTTCATCTAAATCTTTTTCTTCTCCTAGTATGTCTTTAACTGTTGCTACTGAAATCTTTAATGCTTTAGCAATATCATTAGCAGAGGCACCATCTTTTTGCATAGCGTCAATGTCTGACATTTTACCTTCGTCTATATCTTCTTTGTTCTTTTCTTTTTGACCTTGAAGTTCTTCTTTTTTAATTTTAGCACCTGCACCATATTGGTCAACATATCTTTGTGCCTCAGCAGGAGTATTATACTTGCCTAGTTCCATTTTTGAACCATCTTTTTTAGTAATAACTACAGTGTATGTTTCTGAAACATCAACAGATAAATTTACTTCATCTTTTAATACTATTTTAGAAAGAATATTAATACCAGCATGTTTTACAGCCACTTTAGTTGGCATATCCATTTTATCAAGCATACTTTTTATGCCTGGTGTTACGTCTTTTGCTGTCTTCTTAGCCCACACTTTTTTGATGTTTGCTAGTTGAGTATCAGTCATAGTTCCCATTAGACCACTCTCTATTAAATTTGCCTCGTTCCAGGCTTCTGCCATTGTTTTTCTGTATTTAGTCATAGTACGGTGTATTACAAGTCTCTGATCATTTTGGCCACAGCCTCATCTAACTTGATTTTCCACTCCTCCTTAAATCTTTGTTTATATTTATCTATTGTATCTGCTTCACTTGCCCAATTATTTACATCTTTTTCAGATATTTCCTCTGTCTTAATCTCTTTGTAACCTTGTGTAGGCCACCCTCTCTCTTTTGCGTCAACTGGTTTAGCTTCTGGCGTCTCACCAGGTGTTACTTCTTTAGTATGATTGGCGTAATCGGCGCCTATTTCATGTGCTTCTTTCTCTAATTTCATCGTAATTTCTTTCTTTAAGTCGGCAAATATCTTATTATATTTCTTTTCAGATACAGCCTTAAAGCCATAGTCTACATTTAAATTGTGTTCTCTAACTGCAACCTCTTTATCACTGGCGATTGGTATACAATCCCATATCCAGGCTTTGTGTAAATTATTATTGTTGTCTTCTAGTACAATATAGTTTGTACCTTTTCTTTTAACTGTTCCTTGTATATCTTGTTTGGTATAGTCTACCTTTTCTCCGATATTAAATATCATATCTCTTAAATAGAGGTCTCTTATTTGTTGTTGATCAAATTGTTCCATAGTTAACATTTTTGTAGATGGTTGATCAACTAAATTTTCTAATCTCATACCTTTTCTAACATCTTTCATTAGATCGGCAGGGTTTACACCACTAGGTAATCCTCTTTTGAAAGAACCTATATCATCTTTGGCAGCTGCAGCTCTCATTTTACTTGCACTCATACCTGAAGCTCCCTCTGCGTCTGGATCTCTTTCGCCAGCTGATAACACATTGATGTTGTCAAAGTTATAGTAACCATGTCTTGATTTTACATCGTTATATTTGTTTAGTATAGTTGTAAATTCACTTACTCTATCACTACCTACTACCATAAAAACCTCTGTATAACCTTTGTTATGTAAAGCAGTAGCTATATCTAATATCATATTTGTTTTGTTAATCTCTATATTTCTTGCGTGAGAAGGAAACATTTTTTTCATGTACGATAGTTTTTGACTAGGCGATAATGGATTTTTCTTACTGTCTTCACTTCTACTTAAATAAATCTTATGGTCATTTGCTCTTACTGACTTAACTTTTTTAATAAGTTTTTCATGTCCTATAGTTGGTGGATTAAATCTACCAAAAGTAAATGCAACTGATTTTCTTGGTCTTCTCATTTCTTCGTTTACTTCTTCAGGTAAACCAGCGTCTCTAACTGCCTTACCAAATTCATTGTAGTCTATACCAGCATGTTGAGCCGCCTTGTTCTTAGCGTCTTTTATACCTTGTTTTAAATACTTCATGTACAGTTGAACACCTGCTTTCATTCTAGGTGCCTTAAATGTTCTTCTAATCATGTCTGACCATGTTGAAGCAATTGATTCTAAATTCATTTGATCTATTTGTTCATTAGTCAAACTTTTTATCTCATCGTCTGTAACTTTACCATCATCTAAAATCTGTTTACATTTTTTATAGAATTTTAAATAGTGGTATTTTTCTAACATTTTATAGATAACATTTTTAGGTAATCTATTTTTAATACCATATTTTCTTATCTGATCTGGTGTCATGTCACTATTGAATGCTGATCTTCTTTCTGTATCAACACCATCACCTATTTTTATTACATCTGAAATACTATCTTCTATTTCTTCTAACTTTGTATTAATCTGGTCTTGTAAATTTAAAATATCATCTGGCTGTAATTCAATTAATTCATTGTAATCTATTATGTCTCTTTTTAATTCGCCTTTAATTACATCTAACTCTTGTACTTTTCTTTCAAATTCTTTTACGTATAAGTTTGTATCAAAAGTAAAGTTGTCTGGTCTTTTAATAAACTTATCGTTCTCTATATCAAACACTGCGTCTGCTTTTTTATTCTGATCATCATAAGTTGGTTGATCAGTTAGAAAGTAATAGTTGATAGGGTGTTGTGTACCAGGTATTAACTTACCTTGAATATTTTTTGGGTTCTTTGCTGACAAATACTTTTGAGAAAGATCAACCCTTTCTTGTTCTTGTTTTTCTTTTGGTACATCAAACAATATATTGATATCAAGATCAGCGTCATTTCTATATCTCTTTGTTAGAATTGATCCTATTAAAGCAATCTTTAATACTGGATATTCTTTTTCAAAATCTTTAATCTGATCATTGATTAATTTTTTAACACTAGGTTTTATTATAGGGTCTTTACTATCAGCCTTATCAAATACACCAGGAGCATATGTTCTTCTAGGTATATCTATGATACTTTCTTTAATTAAATAATCTTTAAACTTTTTAATCATGTTCTTTTCTTTGCTTCTAGTTCTCTTGCTATCCAATGTTTTGCTAGATAGTTATTTGGTGCTTTACTAATCTGTCTTCTAATATATCTTGAAGCAGTTGTTATAGTATTAGTTACTAATTCTTTTTCTGACCTATTGTTATCAACAATTAGTATGTTAGTTGGTGAAAATATATTTTGAAAAGAACCTATGTTAGCTTGTACTTTGTTCCAACTATTCTTTACAAGATATTCTGGCACTGATCTAGGTCTTAATTCATTTCTCATTAGAGCCACATCTAAACTTGTGTTTACAAAGATCATATAACAATCATAACCTATTGCTTTTAACATAGAATATTGTCTACCTATAACTGATTTATCACGACCTGTTGCGTCAATAACAAGTCCTAATCTTCCGTTTACATAGGCGTCTAGTTGTGAACCTGCTGTAAGTTTTGCTTTTGCTCTTATCTTATCTCTAAAGTATGCTTCCTCGTCTGGCATTTTTAATGACATGTTTGCTTTCAACAATTCTCTTTCAAAAATTGTATCAGAGTTTACTACTTTTAATCCTATTCCGGCAAAAGCGGCTTGTGTAACAAATGATTTACCTGACCCAGGTCCTCCCGCCAAGAAGAAGGCCTTGAAAATGCCTTTATCATAGACACCCTCATTTAAAAATGCTTGTACTTCTTGTAAATTTTTCATTACTTTTCCGCTTTATTCGTCTGATAACATTTCAACCATATCTTTGGCATATGTTCTTATAGCATTGACTACTGCAAAAGTACCTTCTCGTCTTTTTTCGTTCAATGTTTCAAAGAAACCTATATCAATTATTTCTTGATCTGTTACTTCTAAAATTTCAAGTGGTGCGTGACCTGAAAATATTGATTGTAAGATATACATTACACCTCTAGCCTCATGTGAGTCAGCGTCTACTTCAAAGATCATCTTCTCATCTTTTAGTGACGGCAATACCCATACTTGACTAACACATCCGTATACTCTATACCCATTTATTCTTTTTGTATCATCTAGTTCAACAATACCTCTACCTTGTTCTAGTAGGTAGAAAAATTTATTGTGTGGATCTAATTGACTAAAATTATGTTTCCATGTACCAATCTTTTCTTTGATTGACATGTCTTCTAATTTTGAACCATCATCCAACTCAACTAACTTTCTATCTTCATTAAGAATAGGCATATTTGCTTTTTCTTGTTCTTCCATCATTTGGTTTATTTGATCTTCCTCTTGTTGTGCAATGGCAATCTCTTTATCAAAAGCTTCTTTTGATGATTTTGCAATCGCTTTGCTTAGTTTTTTCATACCACCTTTTATATACATTATATCTCCTTTTAATTATCCACCTTAGCGCCAGCTCTCCACTGATAACAACTCCAGTATCTTGCTTTCCATTTAGGACCTGGGTTGGCACAGTTGTGTCTCGCTCTAAAATTCTTTCTCCTATTAGGGTCGTCTCTTTTGATTTCCATATTTGGATCACCAAAACCAACCTTAACAATATTACCCTTTTCTCCTTTTACGTAAACATAAAACTTCTTTTTACCATCACTTGATCTGGTAGGGTTATTTAATTTTACTTTTTTACCTTGGTGTTCAGCTTCTTCAACCACAAGGTCATCATATTTCATATTTTCACAAATAGAATCAATCTCATCCACTTTGTTTTCGTACTGTTTAAATGTTTTCATTTCTAACCTTATTTATTATTGTATTTGCTATCTCTTCCGGTTCTCCACCTTCAGCTTTTATTTCTATAAACCCTTGTTTGTCTCTGTAATATTCAATTACAGGACCGGTTTCTTTTTTATATAAAGATATTCTATTCTTTATAATCTCTGGTTTATCATCAGCCCGACCTCTAGCAGTCAGTCTTCTAACAACTTCTTTTTCACTTACGTTTAGAAAGACTACATTGTTTATACTTATGTTTTTACTTTCTAAATCTCTTACTTGTTGCATGTACCTAGGAAAGCCATCAAATACATAACCACCCTTTGCCTCTGCAACAGCATTGAATACTAAATTTAAAACTATATCATTGGGTGCAAAACCACCTTTACCTAGATCAGATAATCTATCTGCAATGTCACCACCTTTAGACTTCTCTGCTCTTAATAAATCACCAGGATAGATATGTTTTATATTAAATTCTTTTACTAAAAATTTTGCATACGTAGATTTACCTGAACCTGGACCACCAATCAAAACAATTTTTGGATTTTCAACTGCGTGTACATACTTGTTATCTACCTCTGTAATATATTGTTTAAATGATTGCATTATCCTTTTACCCAATCTTTAGCAATAGTAAAGTTTGCTCTACTAAATTCTAATCTGTCTACTAGTTTAATTGCACCAGCAGCTCTACTTACTGCAACATAACCCTCTGGATTAGTTACTCTGTAACCACTTGATGTTCTAATAAAATGTCCGATACTTTGTATTTGAGATAGTTTTTGTATTAGAAAGTTCTTTGCATTACCTAAACTTACGTGAGAAGCTATAGTAAAATATAATGCTTGTTCATTTCTATCTATAAATTTTAAATTAGTATCTAGTATATCTCTATACTTTTGTTTACCTTTTTCTGTTTTTCTATTTGCTATTTCTTCTATTAGAATATTCTCATAGTAATCTCTAAACATATTTTGTAATTGTTTAACCTTACCCATGTGACCTTGTGTGTTTCTAATATAATGATTAAAGAAAGATTTTAATCTATAACCTACTGATAAAGAATCATTTGATCTTGACATTTCATTTAGTATTGATGAAGCCTTTGCAAGAGAACCCTCTGCCATTCTAATAAGACCATCAAATCTAGATAGTTCTCCTTTAGTAAACGTTGATGAACCAGATGTATCTGTATATCCAGCACTCGCTAAAAATACGGCTGATGAACCTGATCTACCTGATATTGTACCAAAACCAGCACCTAAACTTTTCATATCTTTACCTGTGTAACTTGTATGAAATACTATTCCCATTCTTGCTCTTCTAATCTTTTTACCTAGAGTAGAGTTTACTGGTGTTGCATATGTAATTGTGTTAGGTGTGAAAGTTATCATGGCCTCGCCATCTATATTTTGTATTTTGGTATCATTTGTAAAGAGTAAATCTCCTTGGTAGATACCTGTAATTCTTAATTTTTTTAATTCTCTCAAACAAACGTTTAGTTTATCTGCAACAGGTCCACTATGATTACTTCTAATATCACCTGGTGTATAATTGATTTTTGGAGTTGCGTTGAATACAGATTTAGTACCAACAAAAAACTTATTGTTCTCTGGATTTATACCACACACTATAGCAGGAGCACCGTCCCACTTGACAGACATATTCACTTTAGCACCAGATGACCCTACCAACATGTTTCTAATTGACTTTAGAAACCTTACGGCATTATCACCACCTTTAGCACCTCTGTTGATGATATCATCTTCAAGATGTTCTAAATGTGTATTTTTTTCTTTAGTTATGAAACCTTTAAAATTAAACATTGTTCTCTCATTTTATCCATAAATTAATTCACTTTCTCATTCAATATATCAATTACTTATATTTATACTAATACAACTTGCCAAATGGACCAAATTGTTGACCTCTTTTCTCTGCTAAAAATACCATATCTGTTAACATTTTGTCTCTTTTAGCTGGTTGTATAGAACATATACAGTATAAAAAGTCTAGTTCCATTAGTTTAGTATGTGATACTCCATTTTTTAGGTCAGCACTATTGTATGATTTTATCATAGTCTCAACAAATTTACTGTCTGAAATACCCGTATCTGCCTTTTTATTTACGTATTTAAATCGTTTTAGGTATACCGATTTTAACTTATCAAACTCACCTAATGATTTAGGATATAGGTTATGATTGTTTACAAAGAATAATGTTTTATTATTTCCTATACCATACTCTGCTAATAGTTTTGCTAATAAATCTACAGGTACTTTACCTATACGAGCTGCACCAGCACCTTTAAACTTACCATCAAATTTTAAATTCTGATTGAAACCTTTTCCGTTTTGTCTTATCTGAAATTCGCATACATCATTAGCAGATTTAATATCTATTCTCATATCAGCAGACACTAAAGTTTTATCTGACTTGTTACCCATTTTCATAACTGATCTGTCTAACGTCATTACAAACTTGGCGTCTTTCATTAATGCATTTTTAGTATTGACTTCTTCATATCTTGCAACCTTGCCTGATACTTTCTTTAATGATACGCCTGCTAATTTATTTTTTGCATATAGTATCTTCATTACATCATTTAATTTTGAAATAGATACTGACTTTCCTTCCATTGCCTTATCAATAGTTTGTTTTACACTAGTCTCATTTTGTACTAACCATATGTCAGCAGGATTCCAACTATCTTTTTTTGAAATCTTAAACTTATCTCTTATTAAGTTAGAGATATAATCCATAAAACCACCTTCTCTATTGTATTCTGTAAAAGTTTTACCACTAAAAACTTCTAACAACTTCTTTTGTTGTGCAAAGAAACTTTGTAACCATTCATCTTCCATTACATCTGGATATATGGCCACCAATTCTTTATACTTCTTGTCTCTAGATATATCTTCAGGACATTTGTACTTAATTCTATCCTTTAATGCTCTTTTAATAATCCATAGTGAGGCAAGTTCTTGTTTCCTTGTAACTGTTGCGTCTAATTGGTTTACAGATTTTTTACCTGTCTCTATAAATTTTATCTTATAACCCTCTACATCAAATTCAGCAGACTTCTTGGCGCCTGATTTAACTTTTGCTGTATACTTTTTTGTTAGGGTAGGTAAAACCTTTTTTAAATTTTCTGGAGATACTTTTACTACGTATGTTTTAGATTTAGTTACAGGAGAATCATCACCATAATATGCACCCTCCATCATTAACTTTAATAAAGAAGTAAAATCTTTCTTTATATTAGAAGGAACGTGTTGTATTAACGTTGATACTGTTGCTAAATTGTATGCCATATGTTTCTTATACCATATTTATAAGAAAGAGGCAAGCAAATTATGTCTAGTTTGACCATAAAAATTTAGGAATACCACCATTCATTTCCCAAACCAAATTTTTATTCTGAAATTTTACTAATTTATCTGCGTCTTCCTCAAAGAAATACGTTGCTACTATATTATTTGTAGGTTTTTCTTTTACTTGCCAAATTATCTTACGACCTTTCTTAACCATCTTTTTAGAATAGTGTAGTTTGTCGTAGTCTTTATCAGCCTTTGGTCGTCTATCAGATTTATTAAATCTTACTTTTTGTGTTTTAGCCATTATACTTTAAAATCAGAAAACTTATCATAAGGGTTGTCTACCTTTTTTGTTTCCTGTCCTTTATCTACTATATTTTGAGCGTTGTTTTCTACATCATATAATTTCATTTTTGATCTATCTACACCTAAAATAAATGATCTATTCATAGAGGGATCGTTGTATCTATTCTTCAACTGTTTTACTTTCATTTGACCTAGTTGTTCTAGTTCTTCGTTAGACATCAAGGCAAACATAAAGTCTGCTGTTGCTGGAAGACCAAATGATTCAGATGTATCTTCTAGGCCGATATCTGTAGAAACAAATCCAGTTCTAGTTGTTTGTGTTGCACTGAAAATAGGTAGATCAAACTCTACTGCTAGACCTCTTAATTCTTCAGCGATAGCCTTAATATAAAAGTAAGATGATATATTGCCACCTTTAAATCTACTTGACGAACATATATTTAAATAATCAACAAACACCACCTGTGGTTTAAAAGATTTCTTTAATGCAAGTTCATTTAATAATGCTCTAAAGTGTCCACTATGAGCAGACGCCGTTGGATATTCTTTAATAATTAATTGACCTTTAGTTTTGTCTTGTACTTTTTTTAGTCTATCGTTGTATATATCTTTAGGTAAAGAATGTAAATCGTCCATAGATACGTCTAATAAATTAGCGTCTATTCTTTCTGCAATTCTTTCCTCTGCCATTTCTAAAGTTATGTACAATACATTTAAACCTTGTGCAAGAAAACTAGCAGCTACGTGACACATAAACAAAGACTTACCAACACCTGTACCTGCAAGAGCAATGTTTAATGTTTTACTTGGTACACCACCTTTGGTAATCTTATTGAAATAACTTAAATCAAATTGAAACTTTTTCTCTTTAGTATGATACCATTGATATCTTTCTTCACTGTCATTTAAGTAATCGTGACCAATATGATTGTCAAATGATACTGCTAAGGCGTCAGCCAATATACTTGGTATTGCCTCTGGCGATCTTTCTTTATCTTTCTTATCTAGTATCTTAATACCTTCTAGTACTGCGTTGTGTACTGCTCTGTCTTTACAAAACTTTTCTGTAGTATCTACTAGCCAATTTTGATCAACATCTTCAGGATTTAATACTTCTAATAAATCTTTTACTGACCTTACTTCTTCATCGTTCAGGTCTTTTCTGTTACCCATTTCAACAAGTACAGTTTCTTTAGTAGGAAGATTATTGTATTTTTCTATGAAAGAATATATCTCTGAAAACAAAATGCTTTCTTCTCTTTTAGAGAAGTATATATCTTTAAGAAAAGGTATTGCCTTTCTCATATACGGCTCATTGTACATTAAGTTTCTTAATACTGTCTGCTCTATTCTTTCGTTATTCACCAAACTCTACCTTTCCATCATTTAATTGTTGTTCCATTACTTCTATTAATATGTCACCAATGTAATCTATAAACTCTTGGCTTTCTATATCTTTTGATTCTGGATTGGATAGTATATCATAATCAAACTTCATTGGCAAGGTGCCATCTGCTTTTTCTTCTTTAGCAAATCTAACCTTACCGTATTTGTAGATTACGTTACGGTATTTTGGCTCAAGCAATTTTATGGCCGTGTATTCTGCACCTGTCTTTTGTGCAAAAACGTACCTTTTATTCTTCGTCTGATCCGTATCTGAATTTTTTGTTGGCGTATTCATCTATTTGTTGTAATATCTCCTTTGTAAAATACTTCTCTGGATCGTCATTGATAGATTTACCAAACACCTTACCTTGTGGTGTTTCAAACCTTGTTGATACTTTCTTAAAGATACCAGCTGCTTCAGCCATATCTAAAAGACCATAATGTTTATCAAGTCCGTGTTTGTAGGTTAATTTAACGTCTATCATGGCGTTTTCTTTTGTTAATCTAGATTTATAATTTTTACAATGTATAATATTACCAACTACTTCGGTACCGTCTTTCTCTTTACGTTTACTTAAATAGATGATTGATGAGGCAGCGTATTTTAATCCTGAACCACCTCCCATTTCTTTTTGAGGGAACATTGAACCAATAACATCATACGTATGATTGGTCATAATCATAGGTATATTTGCTTTACCTAGTTTCAATGTCAAAACTCTAAATGTTGACTTGACTATTTGTGATCTAGTCATGTCTCTTGTTTCTTTACCAGCAGCTGTGTCTTCCATTTCTTTTGTAGTAGATAACATACCTAAACTATCTAATACAAACAACAAAGGTTTTCTAGTCTTCTCTGGTTGCTCTAAATATTTGTCTATAATTTTTATTGATTGATTTCTAAATTCTTGTACTGTAGCAACTGGTACTACAACCATTCTCTTACCATCAACACCACGACTTTCAATCATGTCTTTTGATACGGCACTTTCTGATTCAAAATAGATAACACCTGCGTCTTTGTCTTTATCTAAAAATGCTTTTACAATACCTAATGCAAAAAATGTTTTACCTGTAGCAGCTTCACCTGCGATAGCAGTAATCTTATTTGCCGGCATACCACCATAAATTGATCCTGATAATAAAGCATTAAATGAATACGAACCTGTGTCTACAAAACTTGTTACATCACTGTCCATACCCTCACTTACTAAACCTGCATACTCATTGCCACTCTCTTTGATTACATCTTTTAAAAAATCACTCATATTGTCTCCTTAATTATCACTTACTATAACATATCCGTTCAATGTTGTCAAGCTTGTATTGTTTTAACTGCTTTAAATTTAATCTTTAAAGGTTTAGGCTCACCCTCGTTCCATAACCTATATTTTTTGTCTTGTGGTACCCAATCTCTAGGTGGTTTCTCAAATTCGGATTGGTCAATCTTATTCCATAATGTATCTCTTAACTCATCACCAGTTTTACCATTTGTAAATGCAAAGTTTGATTCTACGTTAGTACAAACCTCACATAGTTTTTCCCAATTGTACTCTCTTGTACGTTGAAAATCCCAATACTCTTTTAAGTCTTTGTATGATTCCTCTGTAATAGCCATTATCTTATTATATCTATTTTTGCGTCTGGTGTCCATACCTCTAACTCACTCCTTAATCTATCTTCTTGTTTCAGTTTATTATAACGAGACTCGGCCTTTTTCTTCCACCAATCTATGATATTATTTAGGTTAAATTTATCCCAATTCTCACCTTTAATAATCTCTGTCTTGTTATCTTTTACTACATCTAGATAGTTCTTGATACCATAGTCACTAACATAATATCTTTTTCTTTCAGTTAGTTTCTTAGCATTACTTATAGTTGTATTAAATCTTTCTAAATTAGTTTTGTCTAAACTTCTTTTTACTAAACCAATAATGGCAGTTGTTAGTTTTAACTTTCTACTAGAGGCGTCATCTTTAATAAGTTTACCTACATTTTGTTCAACAAAAGAGGCAAGATCGTGGAAAGGTTTACCATGTATCAAAGGTATAAAATCACTATCAGTTAAACCTTTGTATCTTAAATATGGTTTCATGCCATCATATTGACTTGATGATTTACTATTACCATATAGACTTGTAGTTTCAAACAATGATAAGTTCATACCATATTTGTCATTTAATTTTTCTCTTATAGTATGACTACAACATATAGCAGCCAACAGTTTACCACCTAGATAATTAAAACCAAATGGTTGAGTTGGTACTATTACAAATCCCATGATAGAAGTCTTATTAAAACTTACTAATTCTGGTACATGAGTTAACAAATCGTTTCTTGGTTTCATGTTTATAACAGGAGAACCACATCTTATAAAACCTACCCACTGACCACTATTCTTTTCTCTTACTGCAATCTTTAAATTTTTACCAGGTACACTTGAC
>Ga0209535_1000948_pt1 | contig 20113 bp, 20 predicted proteins | sample LinPmetageLP28_FD_184041 | JGI IMG/M metagenome (GOLD analysis project Ga0209535, IMG submission 184041) | Marine viral communities from the Pacific Ocean - LP-28 (SPAdes) (version 2) | ecosystem: Environmental > Aquatic > Marine > Oceanic | place: Pacific Ocean | collected 2009-08-22
CTTGGGTGAGGGTGCCCCTGACTTCAGGCCGTCACAACATATACACTATTCAAAAAGTGATTTAGACTATACACTGGATGTGAATAGAGTGTTCGATAATCTTTATAACGAGGAAGAGTAATATGGCAAAATCGGCTGATAAAAAAAAGAAACTGAGCAGGCTTGAAAAAGCTAGACGTATTAGAGACACAAATAAGGTCACACGGAATTTAAAAGAAGACCCTAAAACCCCTTCGCAAAAAGCTAAGGATGAGTTATTTGGTGAGCCAAGTCTTGCGCGAGGCCAGAACTCTATGCAGCCTCTCTTGTTAGATGACGGTACAGATGTGGGGTCAAAGCGAATAGGCGCACTTACGGGGGTCAACCAACGTAATAACACTTATCATGGTGGTGGTAGCACGTATGATAATATTAAAGATGAAAACCGAAGGAAGTTACGCAGGAAGATGCCTGCTGATCGATTTCAGGATGGTGGAACTGTGGGTAAAAAACAGATACCTGAAGGACCCAAGGGAAAGGGCTTACGAGCTTTAAAGGCGAAGGCTCCGGAAGTCGCTGCTAAGATGGGCTACAGACACGGTGGCGCGGTTATGGTAAAGACAAACCAGAAACCACATATGAGTTAGAGATATGACAACTTATGGACAGTCGGGAACCAGAACGTTTAACCTAGACGTTGCTGAAATTATTGAGGAATCGTTTGAGAGATGCGGACTAGAGATTCGCACGGGGTACGATACGATTACGGCTCGTAGGTCTCTAAACATAATGTTTGCAGAATGGGCTAACCGAGGGTTAAACCTATGGACTGTAAAGCAGGGTACGATAACATTGACTAAGGGTCAGGGTCAAGAAACCCTAACAGACGATGTTGTGGATTTGCTAGATGTTGTGGTTCGCCGGGACGGTACTGATTTTGAGGTTCAAAGGATCAGCCGTGGTGATTATTCAACACTGCCTAATAAAACAACTCAAGGCAGGACCAGTCAGTACTGGTTAAACCGTCAAATTTCCCCTGTAATTAATTTGTGGGCTGTTCCGGAAAACTCTACGGATCAACTTATATATTACTACATTCAAAGAATAGAAGACGTTAACGTTTTAACAAACACCACGGATATGCCTTTTCGGTTTTATCCATGCATGGTAGCGGGTTTATCTTACTATTTATCTATGAAGAAAATGCCTGAAAGAATGGCGTCTTTAAAATCGATATACGACGAAGAGTTTCAACGTGCTGCGGACGAAGATCAGGGTCGGACAGCTTTGAGACTTCAACCTAGTCTTAGTTATCTGAGGGTCTAATGCCTTACGCTGCGGGAAAAAACGCTTGGGGTATATCGGATCGGTCAGGTCGCCGTTATCGCCTGAACAAGATGAAAACTGAGTGGACGGGTGCGAAAGTTGGTCCTGATGAGTTTGAACCAAAACACCCGCAGTTATTTCCGCCTAAAGCATTTCCTGATCCGCAAGCGTTAAGAGATCCAAGACCGGAAACGGGATTAACGGACCAAAGAACAATACAATGGGGTTGGAATCCAGTAGGCTTTCAAAACATTCCGGGAGTATCTCCTCCTAACAACCTAGTTGCTACAGGTTCTGTCGGTGCCGTCACGATAACTGGCTCAAGTTCGCAGATTACGGTATTTACGGTCACCTTTCAGAACTATCTCGGAGGTAATCGGTATTACATTGATGGAGTTCGACAGCCTACGTTAAGTCTTTCTGAGGGCAGTACATATGTGTTTAACTGGTCGGCGGCTACGAGTCATCCGTTGCGCTTTTCCACCACTTCAGATGGCACACATGCTGGCGGTTCAGAATACACAACAGGCGTGACAATTAACACGTTAGCATATACATCTACTATTACCGTGGCTGTCGGTGCACCAACATTGTTCTATTATTGCCAATATCACAGTCAAATGGGAGGTCAGATTAACACGCCATGAGCTTTACTTTTGCAAGTTTAAAACAAGCGATTCAAGACTATACTGAAAATTCAGAAGCGTCTTTTATTACTAATCTGCCTCTTTTTATAAGGCAAGCTGAAGAGCGCATACTCAAAGGTGTTCAACTAAATTTGTTTCGAAAAACGCAGACAACAAATGTTGCACAGGGAAACCAATACCTTGAAATTCCTGTAGATTTTCTAGCTCCTTTTTCTTTAAGTATTGTAAAACAGAACCCGTTACCTGCTGCTACAAACCCTTTTCCGAACGGAGCAATAGTGAACGGCGTTGTTGATCCTACCTCTTCTGGTTATCTTATTTCTTCTGCTATTTTAGAGGCTGCTTTAAACAGAAGCCCTTGGAACGTTCAGTTCCTCGCCCTTGCGCAGCCTTTTGCATCTAGGTTTTTAGGTGACCTGTCGGGAAATGGCTCCGTTAATGCCGGGGACTCTGCCCTTATGACTGACTATATAAACTATAAGTACGGGTCAGGGGATGCTCCGGCTACTGATGTGATTAGTTATGTAGAAACTGGTATGCTTCCTTATATGTCTCAGTCTTCAACCCAAAGTACATATAGACAGTATTACTACCCGTTTGCTGATGAAATTAAGTATCTTTATTATAAGGACGTAGGTTTTGTTAGAGAGTTCTCTCAGGATACGTCTAATGCGATTTCTTGGGGAGAGCCTAGATACTATTCCCAATTCGACAACGATAACTTTATTGTAGGTCCTGCACCCAACTCGACTTACCAAGTTCAACTTAGCTATTTATATCGCCCCACAAGCCTAACTGCGGGTGCGGAAGACGGTACTACATGGCTAAGTATAAATGCAGAAATGTGTTTGTTGTACGGTTCTTTGATTGAGGCGTATATTTACATGAAGGGTTCTGCGGATGTTTTGGGAAACTATAACTCTCGGTTTCAAGAAGCTTTGGTTGGTGTTAAGATGCTGGGTGAAGCCAAACAAACAATAGATGAGTTCTGGGAAGGTAGAGTTATGAGGCAGAGAACATGAATATGAGCAACATTAATTTTCAAGTTGATGTGCACACTACTAGTGGCAGGGGTTTTTCTTCGGAAGAATTGTCTGAAAGATGTGTTGATAGAATTGTGCATGTTTCGGAAAACGCTATTCCCGCGGTAAGGGATCAAGTTCACGCCTTTAAAAAAACTATTAAAAGTGTTATACGCGAGTATATGGATCAAGCTATTCTAAGCGACAGAACAACGGTTTGGAACGCACTTCAGGACGCAGGGCACCCAGAGTTAGCCGAATTGATAAGGAAACTATGACATGGCATTTAGCGGAAACTTTATGTGCGACACTTTCAAGAAAGAGTTGTTGGAAGCCAAGCACAACTTCATAAATTCGCAACACACTTTTCAAATTGCGTTATACAACAACACTGCTGCCTTTACTAACGCAACGCCAACGGCGTTGTTTGGGGCTGGCAATAACGAGATTGCAAGTTCCGGATCGGCTTCTTCTGGTTACGTTTCGGGCGGACCCGCAGCTTCTACAACGACGAACAGTCTTGTAAACATTAGTCCTTCTAACACAGGCAATAAATCGTTTACGTCCTTTCAACCAAAAACGTTTACTGCGGTAACTGTAAGCAGTTACGGGGCTTTGTTGTATAACAGTACAGCGGGAGGCGGTTCAAACACTGCGAACTGTGTTTTAGTTTTAGATTTTGGCGGACAAAAGGTTGCTACTGGCGGGGATTTTCAAATTGTGTTTCCAACGGCAAATGCGACCTCTGCGGTAATCCGGATAGAGTAAGGTTGTGTAATGGTTCTTACTCTCGCAAATAGGGTCAAGGTAGCTACCTCAACAACAGGCACAGGCACTATTACGTTAGGCAGTGCCGAAACGGGCTATCAAACTTTTGCGGATGGAGGAGTTTCTAACGGGGATACCGTAAGATTTACCATAGAGGACGGAGACGCTTGGGAGGTATCGACGGGAGTTTACACTGCTTCTGGCACGACATTAACCAGAGTCCTGACTCAAGCCTCTACAGGATCTTTGTTGAACTTGTCTGGGTCCGCTATTGTATTTATCACCGCAGCGGCGGAAGATTTAGTAGTGCAGGACACTTCAGGCGATGTTCATCTTGGCTCTACGGACTATATATTTTTTGACGGAGCAGACCCGACAGAGTTTGTCAAAATAACAGGTCAGGTTGTAGGTCCGTATCGAAACTTCTATATACAATCAGAGTCTAACATTTTTTTTGCGGCTGTAGATACAGTCGGAATTACTATTCTTGGTCATAGCATCCTTTTTGAGGGTGCAACTTCAGATGCTCATGAAACAACACTCACAGTAACTGATCCCACAGCAGATAGAACAGTTACAATACCGGATCAAAGTGGCACCATTGCGTTTAACACGAGGGCTATAGCTATGGCCTTAGTTTTTGGGTAGGGTTTATGATAACATACACGGTAACTAGAAAATACACTATAACAGACTCTGTGGCGTTTATAGACGGTGTAAAAGACGTTTTAGTGTCAAGAGGCATGACTCAGGCAGAGGCTACAAGTCATTTAGCGGATAAGCTAGAAGATATGCCTGATATGTTATTGGCGTTTATAGAACTTTTTTCCCAAAGTCTTTTTAACGGGTCTTCTTTACTTTTGTCTGAGGTAGTTGATAGGGAAGAGATCATAGAAGAAAAGGACGAAAGCCCATGACCGCGCCCAACATTGCCGAACTTTCTATAATCACAGGAAAAACTTTTGTAGGGGATTTAAGCAACTCTCTGGCTACTTTAGTGGCTGGTGCCTCTAACAAGGTTATGAAAATAAATTCTATAGTCGTTGCCAATGTTGACGGTGTTAATTCCGCCAGTGTTAATATTTCATTGCAAAGAAGTAGCACTGATTATTACGTGGTTAAGACCGTTGAAGTGCCGGGGGACACAACTTTAGTTGTGCTGGATAAAGACATGGGTATTTACTTAGAGGAGGCAGATATACTGCGGGGTTCAGCTTCAGTTGATGGTGATCTACAAGTTGTCGTTTCTTACGAAGAAATTAGTTAGAGGTAGTAGTGGCAAATCGTTGGAGACATAGCGGTGGTCTTATAAGGAGTGTAACTACTCCCTTTGCAGACGGTGGAGTTTTTGGCATTGTTGCGTCTTACTTATCAAAAGGTCCTACCGGAGAAGCACAGTTTTTATCCACTGGCTCAACTTCGTTTACTGTCCCTACGGGGGTTAATAGTGTTTGCGCTGTTTGCATTGGCGGTGGTGGCGGTGGCATGCATTATAGCAACGGCAATTCTTCGTCTACTTTCGCTATGAGCGGTGGCGGTGGCGGTGGGCTGGGCTGGCTTAATAATATTGCGGTTATTCCGGGGGAATCCTTTAATGTATTCGTTGGAGCAGGAGGTTCTGCTGGAGCCTACAGCGTAGGCTCTACGGTGGGAGGCAACTCCATCTTTAAGACTTGTATAGGATACGGAGGTAGCGCAGGCAGGTACTCCGTTAATGGAGCTGGAGGAAGTTTTCTAGCTTCCGGTGGTGGAGGTGGTAGCGGAGGCGGCACTCTAAGAACGGCGAACAGCGGTTACGGCCCTGCGGGAGGCGGTGGCGCGGGAGGCTATAATGGCGTGGGTGGTGTTGGTCGAGATCAGGGGTACGCAAGCGAACCTGCTGGCGAGGCCGCAGCAGTTGGCTCTGGCGGTGGCGCGGGAGGTGGCGGTGCTTTTTTCTCTACTCCACAAGACCACATGTCCGGCTCTGGCGGTGGCGTGGGAATTTTCGGCATAGGTGCAGACGGTGCTCCCGGTACAGCGGGTAGAGCGGGGGGAGGCTCTGGTGGTGGAAACGGTAGTATTCCAAATCAAAACTCTCCTCATGGCCCTGTTGTGGGAGGCCTTTATGGCGGTGGCGGGGGAGGAAGTTCAGCACAAGTGCCTTACGGAAATGCTGGAAACGGTGGAAACGGTGCCGTTAGAGTTATTTGGGGGTTAGGAAGATCTTTTCCAAGCACTAATTGTGATTTAGCAAGCAGTTTTGGAAATGTTACAACATATTAAAGGATGTGTTAGATGTTAGGTTTTTCCCCATTATCATCTAATCCGCTTGCGTCTCAAGAAGTTGTTTCTAATGGGGTTGTAGTAACGCTAGACTTTACAGCGGTTAAGGCTACAGGTGTCGTAGATAGCAATCCTGTTCTTGTTACTGGGGCCACCGTTGCACTTCTTGATTTTACGGCTGTTAGGGCTGTTGGATTTGTTGCTGCTGTTTCCGAAACAAAGACAGGTTCTGTTGTAACTCCTGATTTTACGGCTGTTAAAGCTAGTGGTGTTGTAAGTGGCGTTACAGCAGCGGTGGGGGTTACTGTAACTCCTGATTTTACGGCTGTTAAAGCTAGTGGTGTTGTAAGTGGCGTTACGACAACAGTTGTAACAAGGGTGCTTCTTGATTTTACGGCTGTTAAAGCTAGTGGCGTTATAAGTGACGTTGTTGTAATTGACGAAGATTCGTGGAGCATCGTCGTAACTGATGCAAACAATCAGTGGTTGGACGCTCAAAACGGAGCATCTAATACATGGTTGTCCGTACCTACTGTGAACAATCAATATGTCGAGCTTGCTCCAAATCCCGGAAACAGCTATAATGCTGTGGAGCCTTCTCCGGGAAACACTTGGACAACTGTGGCTGCGTAAGGATGTAAAATGTCGAGTACTTTTTCAAACACCGGAATTGAGTTAATAGGAACAGGAGACCAGAGTGGGCAGTGGGGAAATACCACCAACACCAACTGGACAATTGCAGACAGGGCCATCAATGGCGTTGTTACTATAAATCTTACGGGAAATGCGACCTCGTTAGCAACATCATCCGGTGCTCTGTCTTTGGGACAGGCAAAGGTTCTTGTTTTGGGTGGTACTCCGAGTTCTGGAACTAACACGGTTACCCTGACCCCGAACAGTTCTTCTCATGTTTATTTTGTTGACAACCGGACGAGTGGCAGAGACGTTGTGTTTCGGCAAGGAGACGGCACGGGAGGTGGTTCTGCGGGAGATGGCGAAACCACAGTTTTAAACGGCAGGGTTGATATTATTTACGCTAATGGTGCAGGCACCAACGGAAAAATTGTCAGCATGATGAACCTTGTAAATGCATATGGCATCACTGCTTCGGTTGACGAGCTTAATTACAACGACATTACGACACTAGGGACATCACAAGCTTCTAAGACTGTTACTGCGGATGTTAATGGTGATGTTAACTTAGCCGAGGAGTTGAAAGCTAAAAGCTATACTGAGACGGTAAGTCAGATTACACAGAGCACTGGTACTTTGACAATAGATTGTTCAACGTCCAACGTTTTTGAGGTTACGTTGTCTCAAAATATAACGTCGATAGTTCTGACCAATGTTCCGACTTCAGGTGGTTCGCCACAGACTAAATCATACGGCTTTATTTTAAAGGTTACACAGGGCGGCGGTGCGGGAGGGTTTACTGTGGCGTTTCCTGCAAGCTTTAAGTTTACGGGTGGTACGGACCCTGTAATTACAGTGACGGGCAACGCGGTTGATGTGTTTAGTTTCTTTACGGTGGACGCTGGCACAAACTGGTACGGCTTTACTTCCGGACAGGATCTCAAATAATGAGTTTTATTACTAAGTCGGCCATAATGTCTTCAGGCGGTTCTTCGGCGGGGGCAAAAGAACTTAAAAACTACGTTTTTTCAGGTGCTCCGTTATATCAAGCTAATCAGTTTCCCTCAACAGTTTACTCAGGGTCTGGTTCTGCTACGTCTCAAGCGACTTATTGGAATGGTTGGTCTGGTACTTCCACCCAGTATCGTCCCAGTCAAATACATGTTCATCCAAGCGGAACAAGTTGGTTCTTTGTTCAACCAAAGGCGGGTGGTGCTCTAGGAAATAGTTTATATCAAGTGTTTATGAGCACGGCGTGGGAAATGGCCTCGGCGGATGGTTCTACGCCAAATGCGAATAAAGCCCTTGGAGTCATACAAAACACGAACAATCTTGCAAACGCCGTAGAGTTTAAACCGGACGGAACCAAGTGTTTTGTTATGGTAAGTAATCCAGACCCCGCTACAAATAGCGTTGCCTCTACAGTGCAAGAAGTAGCTTTAAGCACTCCTTGGGATGTGACTACCGCTTCAGTAACGGCAGGTTCTTATTACACAATGACTTTTGCGGTTACTACTTCGGGCATCCGGTTTAACCCCTCTGGGTTGTCCTTTAGCACCTGTGATGTTGACAATGGCAGGATTGAAACTTTTGTGGTTTCTTCAGCATGGGACTTGTCTAGCACAGTGACTCGACAAACTACTTATGTCGATAACCAATCAGGAACTGTTAGCTCCAATGGATACAGAGGTTTGTTTTACAACAATACTGGCACGATACTTTGGCGTGTTAGCGACACAGGTGATTTGTTCGGAAGCAATTTAAACACTGCGTATAGGCCCGATCAAGGAGGCTCCTACAACAGTGCTCTTAGTGGCGGACCCGCTTGGTCTTGGAAGCGGGGGAACTGGGTGGAACAAGCAGCGTATAGTACTCCAGCCCACGGTGGCATTGTTGCTGGTACAGGTTCTTGGGGTAAAAAGGATGCAGGTTCGGCGGACGGTTCAGCGTATTTTTTCTCAACGGGGGTTTCGGCTTATCTTGGGGCATACGGATCGTCAACTATATCGGGTGAAATAAACGGGGTAAATCAAGGGTTTGTGCAAAAACTAAAGTTTAGTACTCCATATTTAGCAAGTACTGCGGATCAAGAGACTCCTACTACAAAATTTTTAGATTTAGGAGCGAACTTTCGGACTGCTAGACAAATAGGGAACTCCGTTTCTGTTTCGGGAGATGGTACAAAACTCTTTAGTTTAAATGCAGACTACATAACCTCTCCTTTAAAGTTTGATTTTGCCGTTTACACTTTAAGCACTCCTTATGATATTCATACGGCAGGTTCTCCTACTGCAATTAGTTTTGCAGATCCAAATCCCCCTTCTACTACTGACACGGGAGCAGGTCGGGCGTTTGAGTGGGGGGATAATGGCTCCTCTATATTCATTGTCGCAAGTCCGACCGCTTTGAGCGGAGGGACGCACGAGCGCATTATTCATTTCACTGTTAGTGTTCCGTATGATTTGACAAGCACTGTTAGTAAAGTAAGCGAAGTTCTTGCTTCTGTTTTCACTACTTATGGTACAAATGCTGCTTTGAGTGGTATTAAGCACATAACTTGGAGACCTGACGGAACAGGTTTTTATCTTTTGTCTAATAGCAATCTTGAAGATACGAGGTTTAATTCGTTTACGGTAACGACACCATGGACTTTAAACGGGGTTACTCGACTTGATGCACCCGGTCTTGCTGACGCGAACAAAAACATAGTACAAACCATAACGGAGCAATCCGAAGGTCATGTGGATTATAAGATACCCGCTGTATTAGAGGGGCTTTGGCTTGCTCCAGATGGAAAATCGTTTTTTGTTCTAGGTAAAAACTCTGACACACCATCTAACGGCGAAGAACCTCCCGGATTTTCTTTTATGCCCTTTCTTAGACAATACAACATTTCAGCTTATCCTTGGCAACCCTACGTTGAGACGGCTTCAGGTACTCGAAACGATTTGCAGACCAGATCAATATCTCAGTTTGGTGGTGTTCCAACTTCTGTGTCTGTGTCTGGGGATCAAAAACATCTTTATCTTGGGATGTATTATTACGGTAGTGCAACAACTGCAAATGTTGATTACCACACTGTTATTTACCAACTAGATGCTCCATAAGGAAGATCTACATGCCCTTAACAAAACTTGGTTTTCAACCCGGAATAAATAACGAGCTAACACCTTTTTCAAACCAAGGAGGTTGGGAGGACGGAGACTTAATACGTTTTCGTTTAGGTTTTCCTGAAAAGATAGGTGGTTGGACACGGTTTGCCAACACTTCTTTTTTAGGTTCTTGTAGATCCCTTCACTCTTGGGTTTCGGTGGTAGGAGATCGTTACTTAGGCATAGGTACGTCAAGCAAGTTTTATCTTGAGACGGGAGCCTCCTTTTACGACATCACGCCAAATCGTCTAACATTAGCGTCACCCTCTTCTTTGTCCTCTTCTTCGGGGTCTACTATTACTATTACCACTCCGTCTTCTCATGGCGCGGTATTAGGGGATTTTGTTACTATAAGCGGTGCTGCTAGTCTGGGCGGAAACATGATTCCAACGGTTCTTAACCAAGAATACAACATTACGTCCGTATCTAGTGCCACCGTGTTTACAATAGAGGCTAGAGCGGCGAACACGACTATTCCGTCCATCACGGTAGACGGTCAATTAACACCTTCTCCAGTAGTTCGAACGTCTTCCGACACAGGGAACGGAGGGTCCTCCGTTTCTTTAGTGTTTCAAATAAATACGGGATTAGACACAACTATTCTAGGTAATGGTTGGGGCGCGGGATCTTGGAACAAGACTGGCAGAACGTGGGGTTCAGCAGCCGTTGTAAGTGTTGTGTCTCAAACATTACGTTTATATTCTCAAGACAATTACGGAGAAGATTTACTTATAAACCCTAGAAACGGTAGTGTTTATTACTGGGACGCAAGCGGTTCGGTAACTAATCGCGCTGTTGCACTTCAAGATTTAGCGGGTGCTTCCAGTGTCCCAACGGTATGCCGTCAGATACTAGTGTCAGACACAGACGGACACGTAATAGCCTTTGGATGTGACCCAGAATCAACGCCGGGGGTCCTTGATCCTTTAACAATTAGGTTCTCTTCTCAAAGATCAATAACGGAGTGGTCTTCTCTTGACACTACCACAGCAGGGGAAGTACGTTTAGGCTCCGGATCTGAAATAGTTTGTGCAATAGAGACTCGACAGCAAATACTCGTTTTCACGGACACGGCTCTTTACACCATGCAGTATCTAGGCCCTCCTTTTATATTTGGTCTGACGATGGTTTCGGAAAACACCTCTGTAGCAAGTCCAAACGCAGCAATAGCGGTTGATGACACTGTGTTTTGGATGGGTCTAGGTGAGTTTTATGTTTTTTCTGGCACCGTTCAACGGGCACCCTGCACTGTTAGGGATTACGTTTTCAACGATTTTAACACAATACAATATGAAAAGGTTGTTTCGGGGGCGAACTCAAAGTTCGGGGAAGTGTGGTGGTTTTACCCGTCCGCAGACAGCGATATCAATAACAGATACGTTGTGTTTAACTACCTTGAAAATATTTGGTACTACGGATCTTTAACGAGAACGGCTTGGTTGGATCAGGGGACTTATGACTTCCCTGTTGCCGCAGCTACAGATAACTATTTGTATTTTCAAGAAAACGGGTTTAACGATGGAAGTGTCAACCCTTCTGCGGCGTTAACTTCCTTTATAACATCAAGCCCTCTTACTATAGGAGACGGGGAGAACTTTACGTTTGTTAGTAGGTTGTTGCCGGATGTTACTTTTAGAAACTCTTCTGAGTCTACTCCGACACTAAAGATAACAACACGAGTTAGGAATAAGTCTGAAGGTGCTTTTGTAAAAGAAACATTATCTGAAATTAACGCGGACACAGAAATAGTAGATCTTCGTTTAAGGGGGCGTCAAATGTCTATTGACGTAAGGTCCACCGAAGCGGGAACTACTTGGAGACTTGGTACTCTACGTTATGACTTACGAGAAGATGGCACACGATGAGTAGAAACCTTGTCCGCCCTTTCTTTCCTGTTCCACCTGTGGAGTATAGTGCCTTGTATATGACGGAGGTGGTTCGATCTTTTTCCGTTTATCTAAATCAAATGCAAAATCCGGGGGAAGGTCGCAACACGGATCTAGTGTTGACAGCACTTCAAACAGATGACTATGGCTTAGAAACAGGAGCCTTGTTCCAACAGGAGGGATTTGTTAAGATAGCGTTGTCTAATGTAGCAAGTGTTCGAAGTTCTGTGGCAACAAGCAGGGTAGGACAAGTAACGGTGGTAATTTCATGATAAGAAAATGTGACTGTGAAAACGACAGTTTAAAACAATTAATATTGTCTGCGCACAACACTTATAGAGGTGTTTGCCCCAAGTGCGGCATAGATTGGACACAAGCTGCAATAACAGGAAGACAATCTGCAACGGTCTTCGTTACTGCTCCTCAAGCGGCATCAGGAGAGACATAATGGTTAATATTGTGGCGGCAATCGGTGGGTTGGTTGGCTTTGCGATGGGCGGTCCCGCAGGCGCGGCCCTCGGTGCTGGAATCGGGAGTGCTGGTTCGGGCAGTAGCTTAGACAATATCTTAAAAGACGCTGGCATGGCTTTTGGAGCGGGAGCTATTCCCGGTGTGGCGGGTATGGCTACAGGCATGGCGGGAAAAGCAGGACTTGCTGGTTTAATGAGTCCGCAGGCTTTGGCGGCGAGTGCTCCGGGGGCAACCTTTGGAGGCAACCTGATGTCCGCGGCACAACCCTTTTTAGGGGCTGGTGCAAAGACTGCGGCAAAGACTGCGGCAACTGGTCTTGGAAGCGGGGGAACTGGTGCAACTGGCGGTTTGGGAAGTCTAACGGACGGGTTGCCCTTTGATCTCAAGGATCTTGCAATAGCGCAGCTAATGGCTTCAGGGCAACCTAAACCTATTCCGTTAACAGAACAACAAAAGTATCTAATGAGAACGGGTGAAACTAGCGACTATCAAGGCACTGCCACGCCTCAGTCACGAGCAACGAGACCTACCATGATGGCGGCTCAAGGCGGTTACATTGAAGGTCCCGGCACAGGAAAGAGTGATAGTATCCCGGCTATGATTTACCAGAACGGAGGCCCGGTTCAGGAGGCTGCTCTTTCGGACGGGGAGTTTGTTATGACTGCGGACGCGGTCAAGGGTGCGGGAAACGGTAGCCGTGCGAAGGGGGCCGCTGAAATGTATCGGATGATGAATCAATACGAACGGAGAGCGTAATGGCAGATAGTGGTCAGATCGTAACTAACACAAGTATGCAGGTCAAACCGAAGTATCTTGAAGATGCACAAAAAGATTTATTAGCAAACATTTATGATGTGAATCCTCGGTACGATCTTCCCGAAACTCTTCAGCGTAGAGAAAACTATGACCCGGAAGGAGGACTTTCTGAGTTCTTCTACACAGATGTAGATGGTAATGAACTTGACTACGCTCTTCCCGAAGGAGTTACGTTTGACAACGTAACAGGTGCGTTTGACGTACCTCAAGATATATCGGGTATTGCTACTAAATCTGTTCTTGAAGGGGTTCTAAAACCTGCTGTTGCCGCACTTACTCCTTTACAGCAAAAAGCTATTCAAATGGGTGCCGAAGGTATTGGCTCCTATCAACAATACCTTGACGATGCTGAAGGTAGCTTCGGAGAAGGGTTGGACGCTTTACGCACCAGCCTTGGAGCGTATGATCCTCAGTCGTATAAAGAGTACATGGACCCGTACACTCAAGAAGTTATTGATTCCACGTATGCTGATTTAGATCGACAGGGATTAGTTGACTTAGCTAACTTAGGTTCAAACGCCGTTGGTGCAGGAGCTTTCGGGGGTTCTCGTGACGCTATTGCTAGAGCAATGTATGGTCGAGATGTTCGGGATCAGAAAGCAGAGTATGGTTCGAAGATGAGGTCTGACGCTTATAGAACGGCTCAAAAACAAGCGCAGTCCGCGTTTGAGAATCAAATGAATCGCAATCAAACCGCAGCGGGGGTTTTCCAGAACTTAGGAACTAGCCAAGGTGCTTTGGGTAGCTCCCAACAATCTCTTGATTTTAATGATCAAGCGAACTTGTTGGGTTTAGGTGGTTTGGAGCAAGCGCAGCAACAGTCTGAGTACGATGTTGCTAGAGAGGGTCAGATAGAAGCTAACTTAGAACCGTTTACTAGGTACGGTTACATGAGTGATGTCATACAGGGAATGCCTTCTGGTCAATCAGCCATAAACACAGGTGGTGCTCCTGCTCAGAATACAATAGGTAACACGGTTGCTGCCGCAGCCGGACTTAATTCGTTAGGAAATTTAAAATGACGGTTAACAATAGGGCGTTATTTCAGAAGAAAAGTAGTCCCGTTAATATGCCTAGTTATTCGGACACAGCGGCACGAGATACGTTACGTACTGTAGGGGGAGTAGCACCAAAAGGTATTATGTCTTCTTCTCCAGAATTAATATTAGCGCAGCTTGGTCAGATTTTGCAGCCTAAAGGTCCGAGAACCAATGTTGTCCCAATGGGAGGACCTCCTCCTGCGGGATCAAGGCTTCCGCCTCCCGTTCCTGTCCCGGATATTGCGGGTACTGGAGCAATGCAGCGTGTTACCCCTAGACCTGCTGCATCAATGCCTAGACCTGCTGCATCAATGCCTATGCCCATGCCGCAAGGTAATCCCATGTCCGGTTCGTTGCAGAATAAGCCGGGGTTTCATGACGGAGGGCCAATAGGTCATAATCATGGAGACGATGCGTTACGGAGTATGCAAGCATCTATGAACACCCCCAAGGAGCCGACTTCTGGTGGGTTCATGGACAAAGCAAAAGGATTCACGGACAAAGCAAAAAAAGTTTTTAACTTTAACCCTAATCGACGTTATGAGGAAAGTATTCCCAAAAACTTTAATGATTTGTTTAAATTAGGAGACAATCTAATAGTTAATGGTTTAGGCGGACCCGAAGTTCGTGGAAAAAGAAAAGAAAAACTAGATGCGATACGCAAAAAGGTTTTGGAAGCAAAGAAAAATCCACCCCCAAGGGAAGAGTTAGAGGCGGCTGCGTCTCAGGCTGCTCCGGGCACCCCTAAAGAAGTGTTAGCCGCCGCAGAAGTTGACGAATTGTTAAAAGTTATGGTAGGTGCAGAACTAGCAGCGGCAATGGCTAGTCCTGTTATTAACAGGCAAACAGGTGCTGTGGTTCGGGAGAGTGACGCTCAACGTATTGGGAACGCAGCGGTTAGAGCATCCAAGGCTAAACTTGCCGTTGAGATGGGCCGTGAGCAGAATGAGCTTGATCGTCAGAAATCCGAGGCGGTTGCTCGGATACAATCGACAAAAGGCACAGGTCTTAAACTAAAAGATCAACTGGATATTTTTGTTAAATTGTTTGGCGAAGTTAAACCGGATTTTGGCAATGATTCTGATAAAGCAATGGCGGAAATGAGGAGGTTGCATCCCATCTTAACAAAGACGTTTGAAGACTTTAGTGGGGGCAACGCGCCAAGCACCGGGCCAGTAAATAGTGTTGCCTCTCCAGAACAACAAGAAGCCTATGTGATTGAGTTTAAAAAACTTAACCCAGAAACTACCGCGACAGATGAACAAATCAAACTTGCCACCCCCTCAGACTATTAGGTGATTTGAATGGCTGAAGCTCCCCTTAAATCTTTACCAGAGGGTTCCATACTTCCGGGTCCAAGAAACAATTCTATTAAATCTTTACCAGAGGGTTCTATACTTCCGGGTCCAAGGACCCAGCCTGAAGACGAAGACAAACGAAATGTTGTTGGAGACGTAGTTTTGGGCGCGGTCTATGGTCCTTTGTCCATGGTTCAAGGTTTGAATGAGTTAGGTGCCGCAGCGTTTGACAAAACATTTGGTACGGAAACAACAGATGATGTCACTGAGTTTTACGACTGGGCCTTGGATGCCATCAAACCAGAGACCGGGGCAGGAAAAGTAGCTTCTGTAGCCACAGAAATTGGTGCAAGTCTTGTTCCGTTTATAGGCTGGGCGAGTAGAGCTTCTCAAGTAGCACGAGCTACAAAGATGGGTATAGACGCTTCTAAAGTTGTAGCACCTGCAAAAAGCATTTTTGGCAAGTCCGCAGAAGCCTATGGCAAGTCCAAAGCAGGACAGGCGTTGTTGGCTAACACCAGCAAAAGTCTCGGAGGTAGAACAGCACGGTCAGTAGGTGTTGGGGTTCCCATGGCGGGTTACACTGCGGGTGTGGAGTTTATGTTTAGCCCGGACGGACGGTCCACGCTTTCTGAGTCTGTTGGGTTTTTGCCTGATGCCTTACACACAGAAGTACATCGCGGAGATTTGGAGGACGATAATGCAGGACGCATTTTACGAAACAAATTTAGACGAGGTGTTGAAGGTGGTGCGTTAAGCGTGGCTTTTGATTCTGCAATCATGGGTCTTACACAAGGAGCTAGAATAGCTGGAGGGATTACTCCTGTACACAAAACAGCTAAGTTTATTTCCGAACGAGCCGCATCTCTAGGCGGTGCCGTTGCAGCTAGTAGAGTTGGGCAAAGTGCTCCTGTTCAAAATGCAAAAGAATTTGCAACAAAATGGTTTACTCCGGACGGTGGTGCAGATCCTTTTCTTACAAAAACAATTAGGGACATAAAGGATCGGGAAGACCTGATGCAGCGTAGGGCATTAGATATTATGGACGAGCTTCACTCAGCCTCGGATAACGTTCTCAAAAAAGGTAGTTTCTGGGAAAAAACTAAACCGCAGGCTGAAGAGTTCAAGCCTCGTCTTAATGCTTACTTACGCGGAGGTCATTCATTCCCCCGTAAAGTATTTCCTAATGATCCCAACTCCGATGAAATTATAGACGCAACTATTTTTGCTAAAAAATACGGCAAGGAAGTTCGTGATGCAGCCGATAAGATGGTAGCTTTAAAATCTGAGTACGAGGATCATATGATGAAGATGCTTGAGGATGCTCGTTCCTCGGCACCGGACGGATCTGACACCCAAAAATGGGCGAAAGAAGCTATAAGTATTATTAAACTAGCGGATGAGTCTTCCGAATCCTATATGCGCCAGTTGTATGAAGCACACGAAAATCCTTTAAAGTTTCTTCGTAACCTAGATTTTTCTAACGCTACTACAAAAAAACTATACAACGAGGCTACTGATCAAGTGTTTAAACACTTGAGAAACACAGACGAGTATAGTCCAAAATCGGGAAAGACAGATGTCGAGGTGTATGACAAAGCTCGTGGAGTTGTAAACGAGTCAATACATTTGCCTGCGGCCTCTATTCCCGGCGCAAACATGAACAAGGTTCTTTCTCTAGCAATTAAAGAATTTAAAAAAGCAAATACCATGGAGGGCACTGGTGGGCTTATTGCTCAAAGTACTCCAAAGGTATCTTTGGATGAATCTGTGTTAATAGAACGTAAGGAGATATTGCAAAAAACTCCTGCGCTAAAAGAGCTTATGGGTGAGATACAAGATCCCCTAGAGTCTTTCACTCGCACTATGTCGGACATGTCAAAAACCCTTTCAGCCCAGAAGTTTTACAACACATTATCTAAAGATAAGGGTCTTACAAAACTTTTAACACCTAAAACATTACAACAAATTGTGAATGGAGAGAAACCATCTATTGTTTTAGTTCCTAAAATTGAAGCCATACTTGCAGCTAGTAAAAAATCGGCTCAAGGCCAAGGCGTTAATAAAAAGAACTTAACACAAGAACAGTACGTCAAACAATTTGCAGCAAGTGCTGAAGCTGCGGATAACGCCGGGGATATTACTACTAAGGTTTTTGACAACTTTGAAGCAAGTCGTGTAGCCAATCTTACCCCCGAAGATTATTTAAGGGAAGCTGAAGCAGGTCCTCAACAAAACACAACCTTTACCCTTGACCAATATAACCGTGATTTGGATAAACTCGGTAAAGGAGGCTTGGGCTATAGGCAACTTTCTGACGAGGATGCTAAAGAGTTATCTATGGCTGGCGGACCTAAGAACATATTGGGCGGCACTTATGGGGATTTGTCTGGAGCATTCGTATCAGAAGAAGCCTACCGTGCGCTAAAAACTCCGCTCAATATTTCTCCTTTTAACGGCGTAGCCTCAGTGTTTCAGCAACTTAGAGCTTTCTCACAAAAAATGGCTATTGTACCAAGCCCTGCCACACAGATTAGAAACATAATTGGTGGCATCTCAATGTTGTTCATGAACGGCAACTTGCAACGAAACCTTGACATGGTAGAAACGTTTTCCTTGTTTACTCGCAGTCTTGATCAATTAGATGATGCAGGTTTAAAGAGGCAAGCTCAGATTCTAAACGCTACAGGCTTGAGAGACTCAAGTGTTATTTACAAATCTCTCAAGGAATATCAAGCGTTTGGTCGCCAGATAAACGCGGGGGAAAAGGTTGGCAAAGTATTGGACGGGATAGAGGATCTCGTTCCGTTTATGCAAAAGTTTGAGAAGCTATACGCTAACTCAGATGCGTTTTTTAAAGCGGTTGCTTTTCGGGGAGAGTACAACAAACTAGCAAATGCGTTTACCATGGGCGGTTTTGATATAGACGCCAAGATCAACCCTTTGATCTTAGATGAAATGCGTAAAGGTGGGTTACTTACTCGTTCATCTGGTCTGACCACAGGTTTAACAGACCTAGAGTTGTTTGCTGCGGAGTTAGTCAAAGACACAATGCCTATGTATGACAGAGTTGCTCCAGCTATGCGGATTCTGGATCGGTTTCCGGTACTTGGTAATTTCACATCCTTCGCATCTGAGAACGTCCGTAATAGCTACAACATACTAGAACGAGGTATGAAGGAGCTTTCTTTTGAAATTGGACCGGATGCTAGAGAAGAGCTAATTAAAAACCGTGTAGCAAGAGGCGAGGCACCGGAAGCTGTAGAAGCGGCATTAAAACAGTTTGAGGTTGGCATACGATCTAATGGTTCTCAACGTCTGACTAACGCGATTGCTGGTGCCACCATTTATCCAAAGATGATTACTCAGTATTCTCGCAAAATGACAAATACAACGGATGAGGAGAACCAAGGGTTACAGGATAGTGTGCAAGAATACGCGACTGGTGGAGATTTCTTAATTTTAAGCAACGATAAGAAAGGCAACATTGAGTATGTAGACCTTAATTACCACAATCCTTATGGCTACTTAGTGGCGGCGGGAACTTCTGCATTGCGTACTTACGACAAACAAGGTCGATTGGGCAAGGATGAAGCGTCACAGATTGCTAACACAGCTATGGACTTCTTGTCCAAGATCGCTGATCCGTTTGCCAGTGAAACACTGATCTTTGAAAGGCTTCGGAACTCACTGCCTAAAGAAATGCTTGTTGGCAGGGGTGGGATGACAGACACAGGAGCTAAAATCTGGAGAGATTCCGATTCCTTGGGAGATAAGATGGTGAAGGGCATGGCCCACATTGTTGAAGGTGTTACGCCCCGGTATTTCCTAGAGATTGCCGAGGAGAAGGGTGGTCGTGTTCGTCCGGGCAAAGTGTATCGGTCCCTGACCGGAATGCCTGATGCCTCTGGCATAAAGGATTATGATCCGATTGAGGAGGGCGCGAGATTAATTACGGGTTTAACGACTATGGAATTAAATCTGAACAACACTTTTAACTTTGCGGCCTCTGAGTATGCGTCTATTAGATCGGACGCCAAAGGTGCCTTTACTGGAATGTTAGATGATGCAGATCGAACAGCCGACGATATGGTTGACGCTGCATCCCAGTACATACAAACGGCTATTAGGTTGCAGACAGAAATGTTTGGTAAGTATCAAGCTGCAATTAAAACAGGGGCGGACCCCAGAAAAATACGTCAATCAATGACAAAGGATGCAAATCTCAGCGTGGACGAGGCTACCGCGATTATGCGTGGAGAGCTTTATATCAAGGGCGTTGCCCAAGACATGTTTAGAGACATACAAGAACGTCAACGTAGAAAAGAAGTCGAGCCTATGGCAGAGATTCCTGTGTTTAGAATACAGGAACTTGTTCGGGAGAACCTATACCGGAAGCTAGGTAGTGACGAGGGGTACGGAGCGTTTCAAGATATTCCATCTCCTACGTCCGTGTTGCCAGCAGGTTCTATACTTCCCCCACCTAGAATCGCTCCCGCTCCCGCTCCCGCTCCTGTTCTACCGACTGGTTCTATACTTCCTCCACCTAGAACCCCGGCCCCAACAGGGAAGGTTAGTCCGATACTGTTAGGTGGAGACCCTGCAACAAAGGCACTAGCAGAACAGCTTGGTCGTTAGCCAACCTCGCCCCAGTCTGCACCAAGCTCCTGATCCACCTTAGATGGAACCTTGAGCACATCGTTTAAACCGTTCTCCATAATGTCCTTGATCCGTGCAGCTTGCTCCTCGCTCTCCACAGAGAAGCACAGTTCGTCATGCACCGTGAGGATAGGCATCAGCCCCTCCGCGT
>Ga0209535_1000949_pt1 | contig 20112 bp, 17 predicted proteins | sample LinPmetageLP28_FD_184041 | JGI IMG/M metagenome (GOLD analysis project Ga0209535, IMG submission 184041) | Marine viral communities from the Pacific Ocean - LP-28 (SPAdes) (version 2) | ecosystem: Environmental > Aquatic > Marine > Oceanic | place: Pacific Ocean | collected 2009-08-22
GTGTGTTAAAATCATCCATATTATTTATGTTTAATATCCTTATATAAATATGTACTTAATAAGGCTCCTATTGTAATAGATTTATCACGTGTATATTCTAATTGGCTTTCATTTAAAGTTTTTGCCCTAGAACAATATTCTATTCCTAAAGTACCTATAAATTCTTCTTTTAAAGAAAATAAAGCAAACATATAAGAAGATTTAACTCCTGTACCCTCTGCAAAAGTAGATAAACCAAACTTATCTCCTTTATTATAGTTTGGTACTAGTATTTCTTTATTTTCGTACATATACATAAAGGGTTTTGTAAATAAAGATACAGGAATATTTGTATATATATCCCCTATGCTTTTAGCCCCAGGTTTAACATGTTCATAAAAAATAGAAAACTTTTGTATTGATTGTCCTGTGGGGTAAAAATTACCTCCATTATGGAACTGAGAAACCCATACTCTACAGCTTTTAAGTTCACTTTTTATATCCTCTAATTGTTCATCTATTAACATATTAGACTTAATTGAAGACAATAGAGGGTCTTCTTTTTTTTTCTTTGATTCTAAATAAAATTTGTACCTAGCTACTAATATAGGACCTATAAGTGCAGTAAGTACTGCTAATAATATTGCCAATTCCAATTCAAACATGTTTTAAGTTTTTAAACCCTCTAAATATTCAACAACTTCCTTAATATTTTTATCTACTAAATCTTTATTAATATTTCCATCCCATTTTTCAACATCCCCTGCCTCTGAAATAAATGAATTGTTAGACTCAGACATTTTATCTTTTACCCAAGCTTTAAATTCTATTATTTTATTATCAAGTTCATTATTTTTAATATCTTTTTGATATTTTTCCCACTTTCCTTGTTTTTTTAATTCTGCTTCAAAATCTACTACACAATCAAAACAAGTTTTATGTATATTATAAAACTGTTTATCTATACGTTTTTTCATTACATTTTTACAACTAGGACAAAGTAAAGGCATAGAATATGCTTTTTTTGCTTTATCTAATTTAGTAATGTTTTGTTTAATTCCATTTTTTATAGTCCATGTTCTTCCATCAGATTCCCAAATATCGCCTTCTTTGTGAAATTCACTTTTTTTAGAAAAACCAACACTAGAACGTGTTTTTTCACCATATTTTCCTTGAACAAGATTTCTTAATCTTTCTACATCTTGTTTTTGAAATTCTTTTTTTAAAATGTTGTCTTGACTCATAAACCTAATTTTTTTAAATCAGCAATAGCTTGGGGTGTTGATTGGTATAATATACCAAAACCTCCTGCGTTATTCCAATTATCTATAATAGATTGTCGGTCGTCTATAAGTATATCAAATTGGGATAAGTTTTGCTTAACTTTATGTTTTTCTTTTGAAAATTTAAATGTTACTTTAGGCTTAGAAGGGAATATATCTCCAACATGATTTCTTACCCATAAATTTTTCCCTAACCTAGATTGCTCTTTAATTGAAGGAGCAGTTAATATTTCATAATCGTGTTTAGATATATATGAAACTAATTCACTTGCACCAGGCATTGGTGGAATTCCTACCCAAAATTTAATTTTATTTTCTTCATCAATGAAATCCCAAAATGCTTTTCTACCATATTTGCTTTCAAATTCCCTAGGTTCTATACCTGATAGATCTTTAAATCTGGTGTTAAAGTCTGCTATAACACCATCCATGTCTAAATAAATTTTATAATTACCTTCTTCTTCTCTTAAAAGAGCTAGTTCGCGTGCATAGGCATTTAAACCAAATGGGTCTTTATTTTTTTTCTCATTTATTGGTTCATTATCATGCCCACATTTGTGACATACAAATAAATCATCACCACCATCTACTATATTCCAACTCCAACCACAATTATCACATTCGATTTTTTCACCTACAATTGCTTCATTTAATATACTATCCGTCCAATTTCTAAACGTCATTGTACCTCTTAAATTAGCTTCTTTTTCTAATTTAGTTAAATGGTCTGAACTTGTTGTATCTGTACCTGATATGTCACCTAATCTATTTTCTAAATATTGGATATGATGTATCATTTCATGTGCATACGAACGTACTATATCTTTAGGGTGCCTACCTTCAGTATATAAAACAATATGTTGTCTATTTGGGTCATAATAGGCTGTTTTACCAAAAAAATCTTTAGCATTTTCTGAATCACTATCTACAAACTCAAGTGAAGGTAAAGGTTTGATGTTCATACCTTTATTAATCATATGTTGAGTTAATTGATCTATTTTATCCTGGATATCAATATATTGACTATAAGATGCATTTTCTTTTAATTTTTTTAAACGTTGAGTTTTTTTCTTAGATGCTTCCTTCTTTTTAGTAATATAATCTAAACCTGTTTTTAAACGTTTTTTAACATCTGCCTTTTTAGATCTACCATATGCTGCTCTTACTCTTTGATGTATTAAATTTATGATCTGAGATTGTCTAGCATGTGATTTAGCCTTAAATGATTTTTTATTTAAGGTATCTACTATATCTTGTCTAGTAGAAAATTTAATACCTATGGTATCTTTTGGATCTTCATCTGTGTATAATCTACGTTTAGATCCTTTAGGTTTTTTACCTGTACCTTTTTTAGGATCTTTTTTTTCATCTATTTCATCATATCCTGAACCATAAGGAGCGGCTTTACCATCTTGTGGTTTATTTTCTGAAATTTTATCAGCTACTATATTATATACTTCTTCTGTTTCTTTATCTGATAAAACATCAGGTACAAACTTTTTAAATTTATCTAAAGATATTTTAGATGCATTACGAGCTGCGGTACCAGATACACCACCTGAGGTTATTATAGTACGAAGTTCTAAATTAGGATATTTAGATATTGATTTTGTTCTTGAAGTAATATCTTTAAAATCTTCTTCATTGCCCTCTCTAGCACCTATAACCCATAATACTTCTCTTGTTGGGTGGTCTGAAGCAAAATTATATACTGCTTTAATTGGTGGTTTTGAAGTAGGTTCTATTTTAACTTTAAAGGGAAGATAATTATTATATATTTCCCATATTAATAAAGATTCTTCTTGTGATATTCCATTTCTTTCTTTATTACCTATAAAAATAATAAATTCATCTATTTCAGGATTTTGTTTAAGTGCTTGTTCTACAACTTCAAAATGCCCCCCAGTAGGTGGTTTAAACCCCCCAGCGTATACAGCAGTTATTTGTTTATTTTCTTCTTCAGATAATAAACCTTTTATTAACTCATTAGTTAAACTCATGAATTTAAAAATTGTTTTATTTTTGCTTGTGCTTCTTCCTTAGATACAGAACCATCAATAATTTCTTTAGCCCCATCATCATTTAATAATGATTGAATTTGAGAATTCATTTCTGCTTTTTGTTTTTTACTTCTTTCTATTTGTTTTGGTGTTTTTGGTTTAGTTCCTGTTGGTTTGAAAGGATCAAGATATTTTTTAATTACATCCTCTACATCTTTTAATTTTTCATCTTCTAATGTATTAGCAACAGAAATAAAATTATTACCAAATAAATCCTTATACGGAGAATAATTTTTAGTTACATCTAACCAACTACGCATTACAATTGCAGGTGCTAAGCTTCTATCTTCACCTCCTGATTTTTCAAATCGGTCTTGGTTTTGGGATAAAGAACGTTCTAAATCAGTATAAACATATAACATAAACACATCATATCCTGCTTCTTCTAATTCTTGTTTTAATTGAGATGTTTTGTTAATTGAAGCTGCAGTTCCATCTAATATAAATGATTCTTTACCTTCAATTGTATCTTTAACATCTATTTTAAAATCTTTAACAGCTGAGGCCATAGCTTGAGCTCCTTTACTTCTTTCATCAGGGGTTGCTCTTTTTAAATCTAAAGATACATTAGATTGTTTTAAATTAGAAATGTATTTATCATCTACATTCATTGTTTTTATTCCATCTAAATTTAAACCTCTTAAAATATACCCCTTACCTGCTCCAGGTGCTCCTGCTAAGATAATTGCTTTAGGGTTGTACTTATCTTCCATCAGTAAATTGTATAGCTTAATCATAAAAAATAGTTTATTATAAATATAACCTTAATTAAATAACGTATAAATATAATGAAAATATTTCAGGTAACCAAATTTTTACACGGTTCTCTTTACAATAGTTTTAAAAGATGTTGTAGATGGTTTATGTTTTGGGTTTTCAAGATCAAATAAACGTTTTACTGATTTGTAGATATCAATGTTTTCTTCCTGAGATCTTGGGGATTCATATACTTCCCAATTTTTACCTTTTAAACGTTTACCTGCTTTATCTGGTCCTCTAGATTTAGATTTTAACCATAATACACCTATACGTGCTGCTTCCTTACCATAGCATTCTTTATAACATTGAGCATAAGCTGCCCCTTGTAAATCATAAGTAGTTTGTAAATGGTTTGATGTTTTAAAATCAATAACCCATAATTCTCCATCAATTTCACATATACAATCACAAGTACCGGCTACTTTAAGTTCTTCACTAAATAAATGTACCTCAGTTTCAATTAATGTTGGTTTATAAGTTTCCCAAAAATCAACAAAACGCAAAAACATTTGCCATATTTTAGGATCCATTTTAGGGTACCCTTCAGAATTAAGGTAAGTTAATTCTTTACCTTCAAAATATTTTTCTATCATTTCATGTACTTTAGTACCTTCTTCAGCTGCCTTTTTAACAATCCAATCTGCACTATATCCTACTTTTTTAAGCCATTCTTGAAAATGTTTGCCCTTAGGATAAGAATTTAAAACATATGTAATAGAAGGATAATATTCACCATTTCTTCTATAATACCTTGAATCGGGTAAGGTTATTTGTTTATGGTCATCTGAAATTTCTAATATTCTATTGTATGATTTTTTGATCATATAGCTAGTTTCTGCTCCATTAAATTATAATAGGTAAGTGGAACCGTTTTTTGTATAAGTTTTGTGAAATTTTTAAAACCCATTTCACTTGGATCCTTATCTTGTAAATCTACAAGATAGACTTCTTTACCTTCTGCCATTAGTTTTTCACAGAATTTTAAAGCTTGTTTAATTGCATCCCTATCTAACGCAATATAAATTTTATCTACTAAAGAAGTAACTATTTTTTTCATTAAGCTACTTTGTATGTTTTTTCCTAATAAAGGTATTGCATTTCTTTTTATGGCAATAGCATCAAATAAACCTTCACATAAAACTATAGGGATATTCCAGTTAATTAAATGTTCGTTAGGAATTATATCTCTACTTGCCGAAGGATTTCTATATTTTATATATGGTTCTTTTTCAAATGAACGGGCTGTAAAGTAGTTTAGTTGGCCTTCTTTATTATATGTTGGAATTATGATCATATTATTATATAACCCACTCTTACAATAACCTATATTATACTTTATTATATCGTATTTACTTATATTTCTACTTTTTAAGTACGCTCTCGCGTGTCTAGCAGAGATATCGTTTAAATCACCGGTAGATAGGCTAATAAACTCATTAGGTAATGACACACTACTAACAACTTGAGTTTCTTTAATTGACTTTGAAGTTTTTACTAAAGATTTAAGTTCACCATATTTATTTGAATCTACTTTTATTTGTTTAAATAAACTATATATAGTAGTACCCCTAACATCACACGCCCAACAATGCCAAGGGTTTTTTCCCTCACGATTTTCTGTTAAGTTAACTTCTAATTTGGGTTTGTGGTGATGGCAAAAGGGACAATGATAGGCATAATTATTTCGAGCAGTTGATTTGCCCGAACCCAACACAGAGTTCACTAATGTAACCAATAACTGATTTACCATATGGTATAATATACGAAACTATATTTTATCTGACACGAAATCTTCAAATTTAATGTCTTCTAAATCTCTAGTGAAAAATTTGCCTAAAATATTATCATTAAAAAACTCATCTGGTTTTTCTAATACCTGATATATCATTTGGTATTTAATTTCAAAATAAGTTAATGATTTTTTATTTGGGCACATTTTTAAAATAGTACGTTCAAATTCATCTTTTTTACCCTCAAGTAATAATTGTTTAATATCTTTTTGGGAACCATAATAATTCATCCAATCAGATTCTTTAACTATTAATCTATATGAAGGGCGACGACCAACTACTCCCTGTAGTTTTTCTAATTCTCTCTTTCCAATTTTTTGTTTCTTATTATGAAATAAAACTTTTTTTCCAATGTATGCCTTTTTAGAAGGTTTATGGGTAACGATATAAACAAAACCGAATGTATTTTCTGGAAATTGAGTAATATCCCCTATTTTATGTGTTTTATAGGTCCAACTCATGATGTTTGATTTAATATAAATATTAATTTTCTCTTCGTTCCTCAGGACTATAATATTTTATCCTGTCATGCCATATAGGAGATGCTAATAAAACCGCAGCTTTTATATTACCTTTCTTTTGTTCTTGAAATACATATGACATCCAAGTTTGTTCATAAGGATGAGCCCATTTAGTATCTATAAATACTTTTTTATTGCCTTTTTTAGACATAATCATAGGCCAATTTGTGTAAGTTACTTCTCCATCTACATAAGCAACCCCCTCTAAATTATTAATAACATTAAATTTTGTTTTAGGGGCATTAGGATCAATTCCACTTATAGGAAGTTTATCATATTCGGGCCAAAACTTAGTTCTTATATCTTGTGGGACATTATACCAGCTAGTTTGAACATTATTATCCCAATATACCTCAGTAAAAGACATTTTAAGATAATCAAAATTTTCTTTTAGCATAATTTTATGTAAAATTTGATATAAATTTGGTATATATTTTCTTAAACCATTTCTGCAAAATTTCCCTTTTTCTTCTAGAGGATTAGATGTCATATCATCTTCAAAAAAGAAATAATAGTCTGAATCTGTTTTATCAAAATGTTCTGCTGCTGCTTGTCTACCACCACAAATTCCTTTATTTCCTTCTAAACTAACATATTCAAAATTATATTTTTTTGCTATTTCTTGGTTTTTAATTTTAGCTGTTTCATTTGTAGAATTATCTAAAAGTACTAAATGGGGCTTTTCTAACCACTCAGGTACTTTTTTCATAGAGTTAATAGTATGGATAAGTTGTTCAGGAAAGTTAAAGGTAAGTATGTATAAGTTAGTTTTAATCTTATCTAATTTATGTTGGGGAACTACAGTAGAGATTTTTTGTAGCTCCTTAGGTATATTTTCTAATTTAACATTATCCTTAATAAGGGCCTCTGTAAACTTTACTACTAGGCCATTATCATCTAACATAAATCTTTTATATATATGGGGTTCTTTTACAGCCATTATAGCAAATATACTTTCTTCAGTTCCCATATAGTTTGCTCCTAAACTTTCAGATAACAAAGAATAGTAAGTCCCATTAGCTTCATGAATTGTTTCTTTATGACCCCCAAATAATCCTCCCCTACAAACATATTCTACTTCTCCTCCAGCAAATTGTTTCATAGCATCATATTTAAAACCATGAATTTCATCTAAAGTTTTATAAGGGTAACTTAAAAATAAAAAAGGATCTGTATGTTTAATAATATTATCTAAACATTTATTTTCTCCTAAATGAGTAAAAGGAACAGTATTAGTTAAACCCGCATCTACCCAATAAAAATATTCTGTATTAAAATTATTAAAAATAGAAGCATCATGCAACATAAACATTTTAGATTGTACTATGGGGTTATAAAATTCTAATGTAGCTTGGGGGCTTGTTTTTAACCAACCTCCTTCACCTGTTTGATTTAACCATTCAGAACTATTTCTTATCTCTTGGGTTTTATCCCAATGGGGAGCATAATAATTATTTTTAATATCTTCTAGTTCTAATATTTTTACAAAAGTGTTTTTTTGGGATCTATGTTCCCATACTATTTCTTCTAATTCTTTAGGAAGAAATAATATCATATTGGATTTAATTTGTAAAAATTCTATAAACCTAGGAAGATAATGAGATTTAAAATCTCTTCCTGTTCTATTTATATTCCATAACCCCGAAACTATAGTATAATTAATATCCATTATCAATGTATTTATATAAATTTAAATTTGAATCTGTAATATGGATTTTTGCAGCATTTCCATCTGATCTAAAAACATTACAGCCTTCTAATTGTTCATGGTTAGTATGTTTAAGTACAGGGAAGGTAGTAACACCCCCTCTTTCTTGCCATTCTTTTAATGAATTAAATACTGGGTCAGATTTATGAAAAGTTGCTAATCTATCTCTTTTTTTATAAGAAAAATAAGCAGCTAATAATAAATCATCTTCCCATGTAAAATTTTCTTTAGTAAAACTTAAAAAATCATCTTCAAAATATCTTCTTTTATATGAAACTGATTTATAGTGTTGTAAAATATCTACTTTATCATTTTTACTATTAGAAGTATAATAATAATCTCTAACATCGTTAAAATAATTACTTTTAGAACGTAAACCATCATAACCAACAATAGATTCAAGATAGGTAGATTGGTTTAAAATTTGTTCTTTAACTAAATCTTTATGGTATACTAAATCATCATCAACAACAATAATAATGTCTTCAGGGTTAGATAAACGTTGAAGTGTAGGGATTAATTTAGTTGAAGGTCCTAAGTCTTCTAAATTTTTAAATATTTTAAATTTAGGATTATCACTAGATAATTTTGTAATCCATTCAGGGATAATATACTTTTCTCCTGTAAGTTTAAGTTTAGAGGGGACATTTAAATGTATTTCATAATTTTTATGGGATTGATTAATCAGTGAATATAAATTACTTTTTATTCCTTCTTCAAAATTTTCATCACTATTTAATCTAGTAGGTATTGTAGTTAAGGTTACTATTACTTTATTCATTATTTTATTTTTAGTTATATAACCATGGTTGGTTTTTTTGTTTATAAAGTTGTTTTAATAATTCTTTATTTTCTTCTATAAAGTATTTTTTACTTATATTATTAGTTTTAAAAATTGTTGGCCAATTCCAAAACCTGTCTTCGGGGTAAGTATTAATTTTAAATGATTTTTTAAGAATAACATTATTAGGGTATACTTTTATATTTAATAAGGTATGTATTATAGCTTGTATTCCTTCACTTTGAATTTTCCAATTACTATGTTTTCCTAATTTATATAGCTTTTTATTTTTATTATTTAAAACTTCGTAAACTATGTCATTGTATAAGTTTAAAAAATCCTTAATTTTATTTTTATTTTTAAAACAATACATAAAAAAATTTCCATCATTACTGTTTAAATTAAGATTAGAATAAGGAAAATTAAATTTTTTAGAAATTATATTTAATTCACTTTTTAAACTATTAAAACTAAAATGGTGATTTCCTATAACAAAATCATGATCATATTCATTTAAAAAATTTAAAATACTATTATATTGATTTTGGTCTGTTGTACATATAACATCACAGTTTAAAAAAATTATTGAATCATAATCTTTAATGTTTTCTTCTAGTAATGAAAATCTAAATAAACTAGGGATACAAAAATTATTATTTAAAATAAAATTAGCATATTCACTTTCATTGTTTGTTTTTAAAGGAGTTGGTTCTAATTTTATAGACCATGGGGTGTTTTTTCTAATTGTATTTATATCTTTAATTTTAATATTAGGGTAAGAAGTAAATATATCAAATTGATCTAAATTATCCGTTAATATTAAATTGTCATATAACAAATAACTATTTATATTATGTGTTATATTGGATATTAACCTATTACGAAAAGTAGGACCCATACATATATGGACTAGCAATATCCTATTATTCATATTTTACAAATATAGTTTGGCGACCCCATAATATTTTAATATAACCTTTTTCTATAAGATAAGGAGTTAATAGTTTATCTTTACCCGCACTTTCTGTATCAAAATCTGTATCATCTATTGATATTATATGGTTTAAAGAAAGTTTATCCTCTGCGGATTTAAATGCTTCTAGGTGGTTTTCAGCGTAATTTTCTGTACCTTTATCCCACCCATCTAAATAAAGTAAATCTATTTTTTTATCAAAGTTTTTTAAAAAATTTATTCCATCTTCTGGAATATGGATATGAAGGTTAGAAGGAATAGGTTCTTTAATGTGATGTTCATATTGGGAATTTAATATAGTATTGCAGTGAGGATCTATATCTACTGTGTAAACTTCAAATCCTTCTCTAGCCCAAAAATAAGTAGAATGTCCATCCTGACAGCATGGGGGAGCATCTTTGCTTTCAGTTCTATAGGAATTATTGTAATAATTAATACAATTTTGGGTTAATTCCATTCGGGTAGAACCTATTTCTACAATAGTTGTACCCCCTATGATTTTTAATAATTCTATAGTTTTACTTATCCATGGAGCTGGGTAGTTTCTTATATCATTTTCTTCAGGAGTCAGGACATCATGGTTCCAATAATAGGTATTATGTTTAAAACTATCACATGATTTTAATATTTCTTTAATTTTATTCATTTAGTATTTTTATAATTTATCTTCAAATCTTTCAACCCATCCTCTACTTTTACTATGTCCCCAATATACAACTCTTGAAGGAGGTTTATCTGTTAAAAACATTTTTTCATAATGAATAGGAGTTCCATTTTCTAAAAAATTTTTTAATTGATTCCCTTCAATATACTCACTTTCTATTCCTTCTCCTTTTTCATCATCATAAGCTATTAATATAAAATTATAATCTTTTTTAGGTAAATGGTGGGGGTGAATATCTACTAAATGGTAAAAAGAATGCATAAAACTATCTTCCCATTCTTGTTCGTCTTCTATAACTGGGTTAGGAGGTAAGAAATTGTCTTTTGTATATTTTTGAAAAGATTTTTTCTTAAAATGAATTCCTGAGTATTTTTCATATTCTCTTAATGTTCTAACTGTACCTAAATCGTATCCTTTCATGTTAAACCCATTATCTTCAACTTTAAGTAATTGTCTAATTTTTGATCTTCCTATATCTTGTTGTTTCCACCACATATTATTACCTCTTTTATGTTGATCGTCCCATACTAATATACCATCTCTTTCTTCTCTCATAGTAGCATGCCAAACTACTACTTTAGGTGGATGAAATAAATCATACCCATGGGTGTAACTTCTAACAGTTAAGTTTATTTCTTCCCCCGCAAAATACAAATCAGGATCATGTTTTATTTCTTTTGCCCATTTATTAGGACCAAAACAAAAATGTCCTGAAAGGAATCTAGCAGGAACAGGTTTAGTAAATTTAGTCCAATCATCTTTAAAGCCTGTTGGTCTAATAAATATAGTACCGTGGGGATAAAAACATGCTGCTTCACTAAACCAAGGTTCATGTACTCTATCTTCTGGGTCGTTAAAAGGATTATAGTAGGGTTGGTAACCACATATTAAAGGGTTATTACCTTCTTTCTTTAAACCATCATACCATCCTATTAAAGTTTTATCCCAATGTTTTGTAAATCTATGATGGGAATCTAATTGAAGTACAAAATCTTCATTTTCTAATAATTGTTCATTTATAATACTTCGGGCATAAGCTAAACCTTTAGCTTCTTCACAGGGCATATCATATATTTTAAATCTAGGATCATTTCTATATTTATCTATATTATCAAACTTATCTTCAGGATGAAATTGTCTACATATACCAAAATGTATTCTTTTAGGATATTTAGCTTGTGCTAAAGCATCCTCAATAGTTGGAATTAATTCAGGTTCCCTATAAGCAGGGAGATGTAACATTATTTTTCTCATTATATGTTTTGTTCTATTCTATCTATAAAACCTTTTGATTTAGAATGAGGCCATACTATCCATTTATCTGGTTTAGGGCCATTAAATTCTCTCCAAATTCTAACCCAACCATCTCCATTTTTAGCACTATTTAATAAACCTAAAACTTCTTCTTTATCCGCATCTTGTCTATCAATAACTGTACCATCTTCCATTTCAAAGGAAACAACCCAAAAATCATAATCTTTTTCTTTATGGGTTTCTCCCCAAATATCTATACAATGTTTAAATTTTGATAAAAGAGATTCTTCATATTCTTCATTAGAATTATATTGAGGGTTAGGAGGATATTGAAAATCTAAAGTATATTTTTGTACTTTTCTATCCTTAAATCTAACACCTATATATTTTTCATATTCTTCTAAGGTACGTTCTTTACCAAAAAAATATTTACCCATAGCCCTTTCAACACAAGGACTACATTTTTCCCCATCCATACCATGCATTTTACGATATCTGAGATGGGATTCCTTATCTCTTTCATCCCATTTTTTATCGTCATCCCATTGTTTTACTTTACCTTCTCTAGTGTATTCATGCCATGCTAGTATCTTATGGGGATGAAATAAATCATAACCCCAAGTAAAAGCACGAGCTGCTATACTAGGCTCTTCACCATGAAAGTACATATTAGGATCATGTTGAACTTCATTGCAAAACTTTCCTGTAGTAAAAGCAAAATGTGCTGAATAAAACCTAGCAGAAACAGGAGATTTTAATGTTTTATAATTATTAATAGTAGAAGGATAAGTAAATATATAACCTTCAGGAGTAAATCTATTAAAATCCATCTTCCAAACTTCTTGGGTTCTATTTTTTGGGTCTTCTTTTGGAAAATATGATGGAAGATAAGAAGTAATTAATGGTTTTTTGTGTCCCTTAGATTGAAGGGATTTATACATTTGGATTAGCTCTTTGTCCCAATTTTTTATAAATCTATGATGGGAATCTAATTGTAAAGTATATGTTTCCCCCCCATAATGTTGTTGAATTTGATTTCTTGCCCAACAAACACCTTTTGATTTTGTATAGGGAATATCTAATATTTTAAATTTGGGATTATTTAAATATTCAGAAGGAATATAATCCCATTTATCTTTTAATGAATGTTGCCAAGCTATACAAATTTTAAGATTTTCTGGTGAATGGGAATTTTTAAGTAAATCTTCAATAGTTTTTAAAAGTTCAGGATCCCTATAAGCTGCTATTTGAACAAATATAGTTTTATCTTTTTTATAAGGAACTAATTTATTTAAATACTCTTGTCTTTTGTCACACCCACAATCTTCGTTAATAGACCTAAATAATTTATCTATTTTAAAAAATTTAGTAATTTTTGCTATGGTATCACCTAATCCTTGGGATTTTGCCATTTAATATAACTTTTATTGATAATATACAACTTATCTTATTAAAAACCAAATAATTTTATCTATCTATATTAACTAATATTGTTGTATCTGTGTTACGTGAAGTTGCTAGAGGTTTTGCTAATTTCCCAACTGCTAATAGATTATAAGCTTCATCATATAATCCTACAGTTGTAACATAAGGAGAAAAATACGAACCTGTTGCAAAATCATAAAGTTGTCCTTCACTACCTGAAATTAAAGAGGGATTATTTGAATAATTATATTCATCTATTCCTATTGTACATTTATATTGAGTTTCATATATAGAATAAGAACTTGAAAAAGATACAGTTATATCTGATCCTGAAATATAATTTGTTAAAAAATTATTATATGTAGACATTTTTTATTATATATATTTAATATATTACTTTACTAATACCATTTTCATCAACAACTACATTTAAATTATCTTGTGCTGTTCCAGATGCTATAACACCTTCTACAATAAAGCTATCATCTGTAACTAGGTTATATAATTTACCAATAAATTCTTCTTTATTATTCCATTTTAATTCTGATGGTGTTGACCATTTACCATCTACAAACATAGGGTGATTATGAGTAACTTTTAAATTGTTTAAAGAATACATTGTTATATTTCCATCTATTGAGTAAATATGTGCTTCTTTAACTTCGTTTATTCCATTTCTAGATTTAACTTGATCTCCAACTTGAACTTCTTCTATAGGTTTTAAAGTTTCATCTGCCATTGTAACCATTGTTCCTTCTATGAAACATTTACCCCCACATAATCCCGTTTCTGTCCATACTCCACTACCGTTTGTTTGACCAACTTTAAGACCATTACTAGTTAAATATTCATTAGTTATTAAAGTTACTCCATTTGCTTCATAACATACTGTACTGTTTGAAGTTAAAATACCATCTGTTGTAGTTCTTATAGTTTCACCTCCAAGATTATAATCATCACAAGCATCAAAAGTACTAGTTGAACTTCTTCCTACAAAAGTATTAAATAAAGATGCTGCTGGTGATTTTGATGGTGTAACACTTGGTGTTTTACTAGGTGTTACTGATTTAGTTGGTGTTATTGAAGGAGTTTTACTAGGAGTTGGTGTTTTTGTTCTTGTTGGAGTTGGTGTTGGTGTAACTCCAGAACAACACGTTATTGCTGTGCTTACTATTCCCGCAGAATTATATCCAAAATAAGTATTTTGAGGACCTGCTCCGCAAGTACCAGAAACGTCAACATAACTAACAAATCCTCCCGTTTGAAGTGGGCTTCCACTTATAAATAATTGATCACCTATTTGTGGGTAATTAGTACTTCCTCCATTAGCAACAGATTTAACTAAAGTAATAGTTTTAACCTTACTTCCATCTCCTATTACACTACATGCTTGACCTCCTGTTGAATCTCCTCCTGAATTAATTGTTATAGGACCAATAGAAGCAAATACATCTATTGAATATTGTGCCTTTGATGGAGTTGGAGTTATTGAAGGTGTTCTACTTGGGGTTGGTGTAACAGTTGTACAACATGTTATTGCTGTACTTATTACCCCAGCAGAATTATATCCAAAGTAAGTATTTTGAGGACCTGCTCCGCAAGTACCAGAAGTATCAACGTAACTAACAAATCCTCCAGTTTGAATAGGGCTTCCACTTATAAATAATTGATCACCTATTTGTGGGTAATTAATACTTCCTCCATTACTTGGAGATTTAACTAAAGTAACAATTTTATCTTTACCTGATGCACCTATTGCACTACATGCTTGACCTCCTGTACTATCTCCACCTGAATTAATAGTAATAGGACCAATGGAAGCAAATACAGTTATATTAAAACTTGCTGGTGATGGTGTTGGTGTTGGAGATGGTGTTGGTGTAACAATTGAACAACATGTTATTGCTGTACTTATTACCCCAGCAGAATTATATCCAAAGTAAGTATTTTGAGGACCTGCCCCACAAGTTCCTGAGGTATCGACGTAACTAACAAATCCTCCAGTTTGAAGCGGGCTTCCACTTATAAATAATTGATCACCCGTTTGTGGGTAGCTATTACTTCCTCCATTACTTGCGGATTTAACTAAAGTAATAGTTTTATCTTTACCTGATGCACCTATTGCACTACATGCTTGACCTCCTGTTGAATCACCACCTGAAGTAGTTGTTATAGGGCCAATAGAAGCAAATACAGTTATTGAATATTGTGCTTTTGATGGGGTTGGAGTTACTGTTTTAGTTGGTGTTGGTGTTGGTGTAACTTCGGAACAACATGCTATAGCTGTACTTACTATTCCCGCAGCATTATATCCAAAGTAAGTATTTTGAGGACCTGCCCCACAAGTTCCTGAGGTATCGACGTAACTAACATATCCTCCAGTTTGAAGTGGACTCCCACTTATAAATAATTGATCACCCGTTTGTGGGTAGCTATTGCTTCCCCCATTTGATACGGATTTAACTAAAGTAATAGTTTTAACCTTACTTCCATCTCCTATTATACTACATGCTTGACCTCCTGTACTATCACCACCTGAATTAATTGTTATAGGGCCAATAGAAGCAAATACATCTATTGAATATTGTGCCTTTGATGGAGTAGGGGTTACTGATCTAGTTGGAGTTACTGATGTTGTTGGTGTAATTGACCTAGTTGGTGTTACTGATCTTGTTGGTGTAATTGACCTGGTTGGTGTTACTGAAGGTGTAATGCTAGGTGTTATACTAGGGGTTGTAGTTGGAGTAACTGTTCTAGTAGGTGTAGGACTTGGACTTGCACAAACACAAGTACTTAAAGAATCTAAATTATAAGTTCCTGTTTGTTCTGAATCTTCTCCACTTACATGATAACAATTACTAGAAATTGTAAAGGAATTAGAACTATTATACCCTGAATTTATACTAAATCCTTTAACTGTAGATGTTCCATTACATAAAGTTAATATGTAATAATAAAATACAGGAGAAGGAGTAACACTAGGTGTTGGGGTTATACTAGGTGTTGTACTAGGTGTTATACTAGGTGTTATTGATGTAGTTGGTGTTATACTAGGTGTTATTGATGTAGTTGGTGTTATACTAGGTGTTATACTAGGTGTTATTGATGTAGTTGGTGTTATGCTAGGGGTTATACTAGGTGTTGTACTAGGTGTTATACTAGGTGTTATTGATCTAGTTGGTGTTATACTAGGTGTTATTGATCTAGTTGGTGTTATACTAGGTGTTATACTAGGTGTAGCCGTTATACTAGGTGTTATACTAGGTGTTATTGTTATACTAGGTGTTATACTAGGTGTTGGTGATGTAGTTGGGGTGATACTAGGATATGGAGTAACTGGTGAGAAGCTTGCAGTTGCAGATGATCCTGTAAATCCTATTTTTTCACTATCTACTATAATAAATCCTGCATAATCTGAAGCTGATACACTAGCTGTTGTTAAAACATTTTCAAATGTAAAACTTCCAGTATCTAATAAAAGATTTAAATTTGACCCTGTTGTATAAGTTTTATATGAAAACTCATCAGAACCTGTGTAGGGAAGTCCCCCCTCAGATTGAGAAAAATTAAAAAGTGCGCTTATATCTAAATTTGCCATCTACTTATATATAATTTTATGGTTGAGCACAGAATATGTTTGTTATAACTCCTGATGAATCTACTGTTATACTCATCTGATCTCCTGTAGATGTACAATGTGTTGTAGTTGCTGTTGAACCTGCTTGATAATATGTATCTGCTCCAAGTGTTGTTGTTAATGAAGAATTTGTGTATATTACATCATTAATAGCTAAATTTATAGCATTCCCAATGTTAGCTTTATAATAATAAGTTTGAGCTGGTGAACCTATAAGAAAAACATTTGTTAATGTTCTAGGAACATTATTAACACTTACTTCATATCCACCCATTTCTTCACAATCTACAAAACTTGTTTTACTAATAATTTCACCACTACTATTTGTAAATATACTACAACTATTACTTGGATCAACGAAATCTTTAAACATAAGTGTACTTTCTCCAATAGGGTTATAAGGATATGAAGAGTTTCTAATTACTGAACCTACAGTTAATGGTGAATCGTATGATCTATAATTTTGACCACTTAATCCTGCTCCTCCTCCATCAAATATACAACTAACAGCATTTAAATCATTATGGTTATATCCTTCTGTTTTAAAGTTAATAGATGTTCCACCATCAGGAGTCCAACGATTATTCAGGTTATATAAATAAGGTGGTGCTGGGGTTGCTGAAGGAGTAATACTAGGAGTTGCTGTTATACTAGGTGTTATACTAGGAGTTTTGCTTGGTGTAGCTGTAATACTAGGTGTTATACTTGGTGTTATACTTGGTGTAGCCGTTATACTTGGGGTTACACTAGGTGTTATACTAGGAGTTACACTAGGTGTTATTGACCTTGTTGGAGTTATACTAGGTGTTATACTAGGAGTTTTACTAGGAGTAATACTAGGTGTAGCTGTTATACTAGGTGTTACACTTGGTGTTACACTAGGTGTTATTGATTTTGTAGGTGTAATACTAGGTGTTACACTAGGTGTTATAGATCTTGTTGGAGTTATACTAGGGGTTACACTAGGGGTTACACTAGGGGTTTTACTTGGTGTTATTGATCTTGTTGGAGTTATACTAGGGGTAATAGATGGTGTTGTACTAGGGGTAATAGATGGTGTTGTGCTTGGAGTTACACTAGGTGATACAGAAATTGATGGTGTAATACTAGGTGTAATACTAGGTGTCACACTAGGTGTTACACTTGGAGTTGATGAATTTGTTGGTGTAGGAGTTGGTGTTTTAGAAACAGAAACACTTGGAGTTACACTTGGAGTTACACTTGGGGAAGGTGTTGGACTTGGAGGAGCATATGCCCCCACTTGAAATTCTGTTATTGTTATTAAACCATGTTCATATATTACATTCCCAACATATTGTTCTCCAGCATTAGATCCTGTCATATATAATCTTCCTTCACCATCATCATACATGTTACCACTCGCAGGACTTAAAATTTGTACTGAATTAGGTTGAATATAATCTCCAAATAATTTTGAAGGTATTGAAAATAATCCTATACTTTCGGTATTAAATGTTTTTTTAGGATTAAGTGTAGTTTCATCGTAATTATAATAATTAGTCTGATAAGTTTGAGATGCTGAAATTGGAGGTGAAACTGTTCCATCTAAATTAAAACTAGCAGTGATAGCATCTGAAACTTCACCAAGGCTACCTGAAAGGTAATTAGTGTAATAAAGTTGTTTAATTGAATCGTATACTAATACTTCAGGTTGTTTTTGACCTGAGATTTGGCCTGTAAGGGATTTATTATTTAAATAATCACCTTTACGGCCTAAAAACCTATCTATATTAACATCAGAACTTGTTAGAGCATTACCAGTAAAGGTAAAGCCTTTATTTACCTCTAGTGGAGATAAAATAATATCCTGTGCTTTGAATTTTTTGTAAGTAGCCATTCATTTTTAAAAATCTAATTTAACCCTAATTAAAGCTTCTTTTGTAAAATCTTTTACTAAAGGTTTAGATAATTTTGCTACTGCTAGCAATTCATTACTATCATTATACATTCCTACTGTTGTAGCAAAAGTTTGAGGGTTATCTATAAAATAATTATAAATTACTTCTCCGGTTGATCCTGAAATAAAGCTTGGATTTTCAGAATAGTTAAATTCACTATTTCTTGCTCTTACAAAAACAAAGTTAGAAGTAATTGTTTCTTGAGAATTTGCTTGAAATATACTACTTGTAGGTGAGATTGGAGTACCTGATATTTGGTCGTATAATTTTCTTTCATTAAACCCATTAGTATTGGATCCACTGTTTGTTGCTAAATTTATACCCATATTTCCTGATGTACTATTATCATTTAAAGCATCAGCATTTAAAATAATAGTTGAAATATCTGGAAGGAATAAACCATAAGATCCTGAACCTACTGTATATCCATTTCCTGAATATGCACTACCATTCGAGCCACTTACTACTTCATATGCTCTTTGAGTTCCATAATATGTAGGTAAATTAACATCTTTTGAATTATCTGTTAATGATAATTCTGTTAAATTAGGATTACTACTAGAAAGAACTAAATTAAATGATCCGGGTAGTAATTTTTCTTTGTATCTTGCTCTTTCAACACTTATAACATAGAGTTGATTACTTCCTGTGTAGCTTCCTCCAAAAGTAAAAGAAGCATTTTCATCTTCTAATACCAATGTTCTATATTGACCATAAATTGATCTCGAAGGTGATTTTTCTGAAACACTATTATCATATAATAATGTTCCTCCTCCTGTTGGGTTAGCGTATGCTACAGCAAATTGAACAGCAGCTGAATCATCATTTGATGCTGTTTGATATACATTTAAGTAATATTCTCCAGAACTACCTTGTTCCTGAGTTGATGAAGTGAAAAAAGTGTTTAATGTTGATGCATTATTGGACCAAACAGTAGAAGTTACTGTATCGGCACTTATTACAAAATCTTCTGGATCAAATCTTTTAAAGCCCATATTTTGTTATGTTAATTGGTTTTGTGTTATTGTAATTGGAACAGTTAATCTTGCTCCACTATCTAATCCCACTACTGTTAAAGTTGTTTTTAATTGACTATCTGTACCTGTACCAAATAAAGTATTAACTGTTGTTGCTGTTAAATTAATTTGAGTTCCTAATACTGTTTTTGAAACATTAGTTCCAATTGTTGTAGTAGAGTTTTGATTTGCTTCTGTTGCTGCTTGAGATTGAATTCCAACTCCATTATATTGGCTAAGTAATCTTACATCTCCAATAGTTGCTGAATATCCACTAGTTTCAAAAATTTGAGCATTACCCAAATAATTTAAAGTTTGAGGAGTGATAGCTAATTGAGCACCT
>Ga0209535_1000950_pt1 | contig 20110 bp, 28 predicted proteins | sample LinPmetageLP28_FD_184041 | JGI IMG/M metagenome (GOLD analysis project Ga0209535, IMG submission 184041) | Marine viral communities from the Pacific Ocean - LP-28 (SPAdes) (version 2) | ecosystem: Environmental > Aquatic > Marine > Oceanic | place: Pacific Ocean | collected 2009-08-22
GTGTTTATCCTAGTCCTGATGAGGGAGATCATTTGGATTACGATCCTAAGTTTGTTGATTTTTGCAGAGATCAGGAAGTTAATGAGGATTACTTTGCAGAGTTTGTCAAAAAGCAAGAGGGTTGGGGTTCAGAGGAGGACGAATAATGGGATATAAATTACCTAAAGAATGGCACGAAGTGCGCAAAACGTATGACAACGCTTTTACTATTGCTTTTAGTATTAATGGTTGCAGAGATCCAGAAGGTGAAACCGTTACCCCTCAAGAATTTAGGGAGGCCATCTTATATAGGTTGGCCTCTATAAATGATCAAGAATTGATCGAAGCAATTGGCGGTGCTTATGACAGTGCTGAAGAGGAGGATCGATATGAGTGAAGTAGAATTAAATTCTAAAGAAATTGCTTATCTCATAATGGGGTTAAGATGCGCTGTAGATTATGCGGTTCTTACTCCAGAATCCGTCAAAGATTTACAATCAAAATTAAACAGAGAATTTCGTCACCAATATGAAATTAAGAAATTACAAAATTCTCATATGGAATATGGAGGTGATTATGAGTGAACTTAATAAAATTCATATCATAAATGAGAAGGCTTGGACTTTGACCAAGGGTCAAATGAACGTGCTTCAGGTTGCAATGGATCACATGGTTGAACACATGGAAGATGTTGTGAAAGAACTTCCTGAAGTTGATGAATACAAAAAGCGTTTGTATGAAGCCCGATCAATAAGAAATATGGTGCAACCTTGGTGACGCATAAATCTATAGGCGGACAGAAATGGGCATACTATAATGAGATTGACCCATACGCCGCAGAATGGCTCAGATCGTTAATTCGGTCTGGGCATATAGCGAATGGTATAGTGGACGAGAGGAGCATATCAGATGTCCGACCAGATGAACTTCAAGAATTTACTCAATGTCATTTCTTCGCCGGAATTGGGGTCTGGAGTTACGCACTCCGATCAGCCGGATGGGAAGATGACCGACCGGTCTGGACAGGATCTTGTCCGTGCCAACCTTTCAGCAACGCTGGTAGCAGAAAAGGGATTACTGACGAGCGGCACCTCTGGCCTCACTGGTTCCACCTCATCGAACAGTGTAGACCTTCAACGGTCTTTGGAGAACAAGTTGCGTCAAAAGACGGACTTGGTTGGATCGACCTTGTACAAGCTGACATGGAAGGAGAGGACTACGCCATCGGGTCATTCGATCTCTGCTCTGCGGGCTTCGGCGCACCGCACATCAGGCAAAGACTTTGGTTCGTGGCCGACACCGACAACGCGAGATCACAAGGGCGGATATCAGGGCGGACGGATTCGAAATGGCAAGATAAGCACGGACACGTTGGATGTAACGGCTCAACTATCGGGATGGGCAACGCCGACAACAGCGGATCACAAGGGGGCGGCAAAGCCAGAGTCGGTCAAGAACTGGAACAGTCGGGGGCACAATTTACCAGAACAAGGGCAGATGTCGGGATGGGCGACCCCGACATCGATGACGGGCGGAACGAACATAGCACCGTCACATCTGAACGGGAAGCACGGTTGGAACACGGGAGCGCAAGCGCAACTGGCGGTATGGACCAAGGACGGAGCGGCAAGACTAACGGTCACTGGTCAGATGCTGACTGGCTCCGATGCAGAGATGGAAAGTGGAGGCCAGTTGAACCCGACACATTCCCGTTGGCTCATGGGGCTACCGCAAGAGTGGGACGATTGCGCGCCTACGGCAACGCCATCACGGCGCAAGTCGCGCAAGGGTTAATTGAAAGTTACATGGAGGTAAAAGATGGGTAAAGTAAAATCATGGGTGATGGATCGTGAAGGGAGAGCCGCAGATCGCGGTTCAATGGATCGATATTATGGGCGACATCCAGAGCCACACATTTGGTTAGATAATATTGGTAGGAGTGTTGTGATTGAAATCGATATGACTAAAGAAGAAAAGGATGCCTACATGGAAGGTTGGCGCAATGAGGAAAACAGAAAGGATTGGGGATGAAAGTATTAGGAATAGCTGAAGTCGAATTGGTGAGCGTATTGAGAAAGAAATTAGAGAAAGTTAAGGATGACATAGAATGGTCAGATGCCAATGATCCCAGGATTGAGGGGCTGATTAAGGAGATAAATTACTACAAGGAAAAAGAAGAGGAGGGAGTTCTTTATGAACCGAATTTTTGAAGATTTTATAATTGCAGGAATTATTATTTTTATGGTCTGTGGTTGGATTTTGGGAGTTCATTTTCAGTTATGGTAAGCCCGAACCCGAACCCGAAGGCTGCAGGTAAAAAAATTTCTTGCTCTCCAAGTTGGATTGTGCGATATATTTTTGTAGTAGAGACATTGCCTGTTTTCTACTAGCTCAAATTACTAAACTATACCCTCGATGCTTTTATTTCTGTTTTTGCATCGGGGGTTTTTTTATAAAAAAATTTATATTTATCATTGATCAATTACATAAATTATTTTATTAATTATATCATATCTAGAATAAAGGAAAATCAATATGTGGATCTGTAAAAAGTGCAGTAAAGAATGGGAAGATACGGACTTTGCCCCCGACATTTGTAAGTGCGGTGGAGAGGTTGGACAAATTCAACCCGAAGTTATGAATGAAGTTAACAAGGTTCTGGACGATGCGTTTCAGAAAGTATTTGGGGATAGATGGTAATGTCTTATGATTTTAAAGAAAAAATGCCTGAGTGCATTTCTACGTTTGTAGATACAGCTTGTGAATTAAGTGTTATTCTTGGCAAACCACCTGTTTGTTCTTCCCGAAATGGGCGCGTCCTGGCTTGGGATAATGAAGATGGGGAGGGAGGTTATTTTATGGATCTTGTTTTGCAGGACGATGGAGAAACAAAAGCTCTTTTTGGCGAACACACTGATCAACGCAAAGCGCATGAAGCTATAGGCTATTGTCGTTATCATGGCGTTAAAATCGAAATGTATTGGGAGGGAGAAAAATATAATGGCAATTGAAGACGATAGTATTTGTATGCACCATGTTCTTGAAAAGCTTGGTGAGATTAAGACTGAAACTGATTTGAATAATTTCAAAGAGGATATTAAGGAAAAACTCGCTTACAATGAACAATGGCGCATAGATAATCCAGCTTACCTTGATTTGTTAGCGAAAGATGATTTTGACGTTATGAGGGCTATTAGAACAACTAAAGATAAATATGTTCGAAGGGCTCTTGATAAATCAGATAACATCGGATTAGCCGCAAAACTATTAGGGTTGAAAAATTATCAGACTCTGCAAAACTGGATGAAAGATTTGGAGATTAGTAAAGATGGATGATGATGGATTTAACACGGTTCATGTGTACCCGAAGCCCGACCACTACCCCGAAAAAAGAGAGTTCCTGGTGGAGATAGAAGGCGTTGTTAGAAAGACTTATCCTATTAAAGCTGAGAGTTCTGTTCAAGCTAGTCAGTTGGCTAAGAGCGAATTTATTATTGAGTTCGGTGGAGATAAGGACAAGATCTTAATCAACGATGTGTGGAAGAATAAATGATAGAATACTTTACAGCGTTGGTTCTTTCTTACACTTTACAAACCCACGAAATCGATACGGTTGTTTGGTTCGAGAGTGAACAGCATTGCATGAAGGCCATGAGCAGCCGAACGTTTGATCACTTTTATGATCATATTTATGAGTTATATGGCAACGATATTTCTATGTGGTGTTTACCTTCAGACGTTCAATCAAAATTAGTTAGGCCACGAGTTCGGCCTAATTAATTATTTCGGCAGGTTATATTTTTTTATAATATTCCGAACAAAAGTTTCGGTTGAAAACATCATATCTGCAATTTTTGGTATATTCATATTTCTACTTAGAAAGCTATTAACCATCTTTGCATTTTTAGATAGATTTTTAGACTCATCTTCTTTATCAGACCAAGTTTTTACTTTGATTTGTCCCCGAAGGTGAGGTTTTTCTGATACATCTAATCTATTTTGAGCGCACCAGGCTTTATTATATAGCTCTTCGTATCTTATTCGAGCCGATTCGCTTTCGTATATTTTGCCTTTTACTTGTGCTTTCATCACTCACCTCCATGAATTATATTTTGTTCTTGATGATACAATTCACCACCCATGACCCCGATAAATTGTTTTTTCCCTTTGTCGGATCTTCTATAAGCGCCTAGCCTGCCATCTTGTAGTAAAGCTGTAACAGCATTTTTAATTGTAGTTCTTCCATCATCTCTTAGATTAATAGCATTAATATCTGTAGATGGTGCGTTTTGAACTGATGCCCAAACACCATCAATATTACCGTCTTTTGTCATGTAATTGCCTGCTTGCTCTTGAAGATCTATAAAGTTGAATAGATATTCTATTCTATTTCTAACAATTTCAGAACCAATAATGCTTCTAATATCTTCACTTCTATCTTCTAAAAGCCCGTTGTTTGGATTACGAATAAAATGCCTTATGTCTCGATTAGCAACACCGTTTGATTTTACAACAGCACCATCGAACACAGCGTTTCTTGTATAGGCAACCCCAATATTTTTGCATCTCGTCCTGGCTACGCCCTCATCGACTTGCCAAACAGCAAAAGCTGACCGGACTCCATCCACAATAGCTGAAGTTCCTCGAATAAGATTACGAGCTTCTTCTGGCGTTGTGACCGGATCTTTATCTCTAATCTTAGCCATGTGGTGATTAACCATTACTGTAGCCCCTGTTTCTGTAGCAATTTGAGCAAGTAAACCCATGAAGGCCGCGCCTGCAGCAGGATCTGCATTTACATCTGCATGAACAAAAGATGCCATAGGATCAATAATGACCAACGCCAGATCTTCAATTTCAAGCATTTCTTCGTAGATCTTTTCAAACTCTGGAGATGTGACGTAGGTATTGTCGGCCTTCATCATAATTGGAAACACTCCACCTTCGTTTGGTAAAGGCACAATTAATAGATCATGCTTGTAGTTTAAACGATTATTCATTTTATCGAGTCGGCTAACTCTTCGATGTAATTCATCTCTATCATCTTCAGCCGATAGTATTATTGCTGATCCATGATGAGCGACTAAACCCCCAAAAGAATTTTGCATAGCTTGCCCAGAGGCCACTTTCATAGCCAGATCTAATGTCATCATACCTTTACCGCTATCTCCTGCAGCGGCAAAAACACATGGTATTCCTAAAGGTATAGTGTCTCCAATTAGAAACTTTTGTTCTGGTGGGGCTCCTGCGAATTGCTCTCCAATTAACAGACTTTTATTTTTGAGAGATAATGTCTTTTTTATTTTATGATTTGGTGCGTTAAGAAACTTAGATATGTCGAAGTTTTCTTCGATTGCATCAGCGGCATCCCATTTTTTTGGTTTACCTCGCGGTGGTGTAAGCATCGTAACGGCTTTTGCACCTGCATTGACACCAAGCTCTTGTATGATCCTAGCTAATTTTTGCCCTGCTTCATCGTTATCAGGCCATATAATAAGTTCTTTTCCGTGCAATGGAGAAAAATCAAACTTATCTTTTGTGCGCTGAGATAGCATCCCTGCGCCCCCGATAGTACAAGTTGCTGTATGCCCAAGCTTAATTAGTTCATCGGCACACTTTTCGCCTTCTACCCATATAACTCGATCAGCTTCTTTAATTTGTGGTAAATTATATAGCGGTCTTGTTTCTGGTAATTTAGGAAATTGACGAAACTCTTTCTTTGCACTGCCGTCATTATCCCGAACGATTTCACCAGTTTGATCCCGTTCGATGTATTTTCTAACGGCAACGATGACTTCACCATCTTCTGACAGATATAAATACTCTCCATCATGTGGTGTTGAGTAGTCTATGACCTTTTTTTGCTTAACTTGTTCGGGTTGTGGCTCCTGTTGCCTGGGCTTTATTGGGTTCATAGGCGGTTCAATTTTTGGTTTTTCCAACCATGTAACAAAATGTTCAGCTACATCTTTAATTTTCCAACTGTATGCCGCCATCAGGATTTTAGTTATTCCCCCAATGCCATCGCCTGTATTAAAATCCATACCGCGCATAAACTCTGGGCTCGATGGATCTATATTTATCTTGAGAGATTGACCGGCTTCGCCGTTTAAAGAACCTAAATAAAATTCATTCCGAACAACTTTTCCGTTTGGATAAGCGTTTTTTAAAGCCTCTACTTGCACATAAGACGGAACTTTATCCGTTATCTCTGCGACTAAATCTCTTGGTTCACTACCATATCTTGTGTTGCCAATTACCCTTAATGACATTATATTGTCCTTATATACCTATTTACCTCTTCGGGGGGTAGATCATAGTCCTTTTGCCTATCCCCCGCTTTTTCTAATTATTCCAACAAGTCTCCCTAAACTCGCAAAACTTACAAAGATAAAAATCTTTTGTTTGAGCTATGCGAGGTAGAATGTCACCTGCTTTTGCCGCAGTCAAGATATTTACAGCCTTGTCACTTGCCGACTGTGCCAACTGACGATCGAACGGCACTAACTCGTAGTAAATCTCAGATGTGTTTTTGTTTACCACCGTAAAGAGTGCAGGATGATCTGTGAGCTCCATATACGCTTGATATAAGGCTATCTGAGTAGCATAAACAGGATTTGCCTTGGCTACCCCCATACGTTGAAAGCCTTTCCACTTCTGATCTTTTGCTGACTTGTTTTCCCACAAACATGGATATCCCATATCTACGTCACCGTCACAGACCACACCATCAATGTGTCCTTTGATTTCGTCATCAGCTATAGAAAAGCCAAACTGTTTTCCCATCTTATCCTCTGTTCGCAGATCGAACCCTGCATCCCGCAACCACATTGCAGCGTAATCTTCGATGTAGTGACCGAACTCAAATATCCTTAGTGTTCTTGCACTAAAGCCTGATCCTTTATCAGTTGGATAATTTAGATACCGATACTGTATTTTTCTACTACACTCATCGCCTATGCTTGAAGCTCCCAAGTATTTTCTTCGTTCGCGTTTGCTATTCTTTTCTACGATAGCTTTGTCTACTGCTTGCGAGATTGCCTCTACTTGTGGATTAGAAGGGGATGCTTGTAGAAGGCCAAGTGCCTGTTGACTTATAGTATTTGTCTTCGAGCGTTCCAATTTCAAATTCCTCTGTTAGTTTTGATGCTTCCTGCAAAGCAAATATTAATACATGAACCTGATCTTCTGAGAGATCAGAGAATTTGGTATCCCAACCAAATATTCCTAATATAAATGCCAACTCTTTTATTGGCTTTGGTTCGTCACTCATTTTTTTCTCCTTAAATATAAAGCAATGTCAGATAATAAATATGGAAATTCATCTGGGTGTATCTCAGCTATAAGCTTTCCATTATACCAAATTTTAAGGCCATCATCATATACTGCCCATCGAGTCTTTACGTCTTTCATAGATACCTCCTAACTGCTTGTTCGATTACGAACTTATTCCATAAGAAACTAAGCATACAAGCCGCCCTGTACTTCGTCCAAGAGAAATCAAACGCCTCAATATTTATCCCTTGAGTAGCCAGGTGTGCTCTCTGTTTATCCGTTAATCGTTGATCTAGCCATCTTTTTGTCTTTTTAGCGGCATTGCCGTCTTCAATCTCTCGTAAGAAATCATCTGCAGCCGCCGTGCATTGTACGCCACCGCCAACTGCAAGAACCTTCAACTGCCCCCCTCTTCCTGTTACTTTTCCAAATGCAACACTTCCTTTTGAATTAGTCGCTACTCCAACAAATCCTTCAAAGCCCATAGCCATACGCAGGCTTTTATCTCCAAACATATCCATCCATCTAAATGGAGACATTTGCATAAGATCAAACTCTGTCATCTCAAACGTGTGAAGTTCTTCTTTTTCTTCTTTCTCACCGCTATCAAAGATGTGTTCACAGATAGGGCAGATCTTCGAGCCCATAGGAACAACGGCTTCGCACTCTGGGCATTGTTTAAGCGGTGCTTCACCTTTTTCTTTATCATCTAAGCTAACTGAATCTTCCAACGATCCATGTGTCAGTACACTTGTTCCAAAATCTAAAACAATACAGTCTCTTTTAACCAGATCAGGGAACTCTTCTGGATCTATCGTTCGCAAACCTCGACCAATCATCTGTACCATTGTAGCTTTCTGAGAGCATGGCCTGGTTAGAATGATGCACGACACTGGTGGAGCGTCAAACCCCTCTGTAAGAACAGATACATTTACCACAACATCAACATCATCGTAAGCCAGATCATGAAGTATTTGAGCCCTATCTGCCTTTGGTGTTTCTCCTGTGACTAGTTTTGCGTTGATGTCTTGATCTGTGAACTCCTCCAACAGATCTTCTGCGTGTTTGATTGTGCTACAGAATACAACAGTTTTTCTGCCCTCTGCATGATTAAGATACTCTTCAACCACCCTTTGATTAATGACCTTGCGGTTCATAATGGATTCGACTTGCTCCATGTTGAAGTCGTTACCGCTAATAGCCACGTTTCTCAGACTATCGTTTACACCGCAATCAATCACATATGACTTTGGCGGTACAAGAAAACCCTCTCGAATAAGTGTTGTAATATCTATTTGATGCGAACAGTTATTGAATACTTTTCGCAATCCTTTTCCATCGCCTCTGTTGGGCGTAGCAGTAAAACCTACAATCTCTGCATCTGGATTGTCTTCTTTAACTGCATTAATAACTTTTAAATATGTATCGGCTGCCGCATGATGACTTTCATCAATAACAATCATATCAAATGCAGGTCGATCTTTGAGATTGTTATCCCTGGATATTGTTTGCACCATAGAAAATATGGTACCGCCTTTCCAATCTTTGACTGTGCCGTTTACAATGCTTGTTGTGATGTATGGATTAATACGCTCGAACTTGGATTTGTTTTGATCTACAAGTTCATCTCTGTGTTGCATAACAAGAACTTTCTTACCGTCCTCGTATCTTTTGCCTACAAGAGCAGACAGCATAATTGTTTTACCGGCCCCTGTGGGCGCAACAACGATTGTATTTTTGTGCTTATCTAATGCTTTGCAAGCATCACTGATAGCGGCCTCTTGATAGGGGCGCAATAACATATCCGAATCCACTTCTTAGTCTAGATGGTGGGGGGTATTGGCCCACGCCCCCCCGTGCGTGGTCTAGCAGGTGTGGAAAAACCTGTGCCGCTAGATTACTTATTAGCCCAACTAGGAATTGCACCGGATGTTGGTTGCGCTGTCTGTTGCGGTTGAGCCGCAGGAGCTTGCGCCATTGGTGCTTGTCCAGAAGGGATAAAATCTTTCTGGTTCGGTGTTACTGCCGCCATGAGTTTATTCTTGTCCTCATAACCGCCTGTGCCTTTTTCAATTCCAACTTTAGCGCAAATTTCCATTCCACTCAAGTCATTAACGCCACCAATGTTTCGCCTTTGAACCGCAGTATCTGACATATCAGATGGATCAATACTATTTGCGCTCTCTATAATTGACCTAAGAGTGGACAAACCAATCTCTTTTGCCACTGGAATACCGCTTGCACCCATCTTATCACCGTCTAGAAAAATACGATGCCAGAATTTACGTTTGTCATATTCACCGCCAACAACTGTGAACTCTAGTTCCATCCATTTGGCATTGGATGTTTGAGATTTTTTAAACCACATTCCGTTACCAAACTCTGAAATTTCAATATCACCCATTTTGACTACAATGATTGCACGACACACTGTTCCGTTTGGAATAAGTGTGCGTGTTTGTGTTGGTGCCTCTGACACCGGAGCATTATTAAGATTTAACATTTTATGTCCCTTCTGTTAAAATCTGTTGATTGGGGTCTACAAAGTTTAATTGTTTCTCTGTGTTTCCCCCTTTACCCATTTTCTCAATAAGTTTACCAAGATTTGGCTCTTCAAGTGTATCGAGCCTACCAGAGCGATCCTTTGCAGGATATCCCCATTCATTTAAGGCATCGCAAACAAAAGCACGATACGATCCATTTTCTCCCCCCAAGACCGTCATCGTAATCATTTCGTCCACGATGCCTGGTAATTCTTTGCCGGTTTTGGAACCTTCGATCTGAAGCGCATATTGTTTGCGCCCATAATCGTCAGTGTATTCGTCCAGAATACCAACAAAGATTACGTTCTTATCACGAATATGTTGAAGGTGTGTAAGCCACGCCATCATTTCGCGTCCGTGCATACCATAGGCCGCACGAGTATCTAGCTTGCCAGTTCTATCTGATCTAGACTCTGGCTGTTGCTGACACCATTGAAAGCACAAACGCCCCGCGACTGTAATTGAGTCAATAAACAGCGTTTCATACTTATTTACATTTTGCTCTGGATCACCGTACACTTGGCAAACACCTTCATAGTGCGCCTGACTATAACACTGATCCTCATGCAGTGAAGGATTACCGCCACCAAGATAGCAAGCAAAGTCACGACATTCTGCCCACGTTTGCGGACGAATGACATCAATTGGATGCCCCTCAATAGCGGCATCCCCTGCTTCTAAATCCATAAATAAAGTTTTTGATGGATCAAGAGTTTTTACTAATGTTGTTTTACCAACACCACTAGCACCACAGACTACGATCTTATGACCGCGCTTTTCTGCAAGCCGTTGTTCGGCTGTAATAATTTGTAAACCCATTTATTTATCCTCTTCTATTGAAAAGCCACCAACCTCTACCGTGCGGCAAGGCTCTAACATTACTTTTATTGCTGGTGGTGCTGTTGTATATTTTCGTTCTTCAACTGACAGTACGATCTTACCGTAGTGACAGGCATCATCTGGAGGCATACGATTTAATGAATCATTGAGTTCTTTTTGATCCCAAGTCACTTTTTTACGAACTGTAGCCTTTAACCTTTTATTTCCAGACACAAGTGTAGTCGTTCCAAAATCTTTACCATTCGCTCGTAAAGCGTCACGAGTCTGTTCTAACCATGTATCTTGGATTTTTTCGTTTATATCTGAGAGCTCTTTTTTATGCCCATCGATAATATCGCGCAATTCCTCTCTGCGCTCGAGTAATTGATTGCTCATAGCAACCTCCACGTTTAATTTTCTAGAACCTTACATGTCGCAAAATATTTTATGTTAGTCAAGAATTTTTTTTGGATAGATATATTTCAATACCAAAAACAGCCTTCATTAACTTCTTTTTTAGTTTAAATTCAGGAGTTTCTACGCCTTTAGCATCTTCGACAATATGTTCCCATATACCATCTGCGCTCTCTTTATTGTATTTAAAATCGGCTACATACGCACAGATCTTTTGATCGTTTACCAGGATGTTATAGCGTGGTTGGAGCTCTAAATCTTTTATTCTACCGGCTTTTTCGAGGGATTTTAAATACAAATAACGTTCTGATTCCCACTTCGAATCGAATGTAATTCCATGTACGGTGGTTTTTTTGTTGCCGTACTTTGATCTTGACCTTTTAAGGTTGGGATTATATCGTGGTTTTAGGTACATTTTGGGAGTTATACTAGTGTCTAAGAGTTCTTACATAAAGTCAGTAGGTGTTAGCACAGATACTTATGAGAAGATAGTTGAAATATCGAGGAAAGAACGCAGAAGTTTAAAAGAGCAAGTTGGCCTAATTATTGATGATGCTTACAAAAAACAAGGATTTGCATCAAGTCATCAACCGATAAGATCTGTCTCCGGTGGACTAAGCGCTGTTATAGAAGACTAAAGTAACCCTGCACTTCCTAAACCGCCAAGCAATGTGGAGGCAATATAAGGGTTTTTTCGTGCGCGATCTCTAAGTTCTTTATTAACATTAGAGCGAAGAATATCAATTACACCAACAGGAGCAGTCGGACCTTCTTTTGAGATAGTTTTAGGTATTGATATTTGAGGCATTTCAGGTTGTTGAACATTTGGAACACTTGTTCGGTTTCCTTGTTCCTGTCTAAACATAGCACGAGGAAGTACGTTTTTTGCTACACGACTACTTTGCCCATAAGTAGAACCTATCCCACGAGCAATTCCACCAGCCCTACCAGCCATCTGTCCTACGTTTATACCTTCTTCCATTGCAGCTTGGTTCATTATATCCATTACGCCTTGAGCGCGACCTTCTGGGTTATTTATAGTAGCTCGCCTCATTGCTATGTAAGCCTTTACAGATTCTGGCTTGTTAAAAATACTTACGATTGCTCTAAATTTAGCTAGTCTTCCTAGCACATTAAGCGGATGTGAAAATATTCGAGAAAACAATCCTGAAGCAGCAATAGAACCTTCTTTAGCTGCATCTCCACCAATAACAGCTAAATCATCTGCAAAATCTTTTAATGCTTTAAAAGTTTGTTGACCTTCTTCGTCCAAAATTTGTTTTAAAGAACCCGGTTTGTATTTGCTTAAAGTTTCTTGTAAAGACCTTGCTTTTGCAGCAGATGTAAATACATCTTCGTCAACTACACTTAGCATGTCTTGAAGAACAACATTCTTCATGTTTTGTTTCATTTGAGGGTTGTAGTCAAAAAACTTCATAATTTGACGCGTTTCGCTTTCAGTCAAATTAGGTTTTGTTAAAGCCTTAACAACGTCATCATAACTCGCAGATTTGTTTGGGTTGCTTAGGTCTTTAATAACACTTGTTTTCAGAGCCTCTGTTTGCTCCTTGTTTGCTTTAACAACATTTTCTAAGGAAACTATAAGATCGGAAGAACCTCCTGCATCAAACACTCTTTGCACATCGTTTGCATTTAAAGTATTTTTTATACTTGTTTGCTCCATAACCTTTGCAAGTTTTTTAACTTCGCCCCACTCCTTGCCAAATAATTTAGGTCCAGTAGTTCCAAGTTTCATAATACTTTTTGCAAATGCTTTACCGTTAAACGCTTCAGGATTTATTGGATCAAGTGCAGAATCCTTTATAGCCATACTAAAGAAACGGCCTCCAAGTTCGTCCAATAATTCGTTTGGGTTATCAACTGCACTTATTACAGCCTGAAGGCGTTCAGGAGAATCTGGTTTAATAACTTTAGAAAAAAAGCCATCTGATATTGCTTGCGGACCTGCATCACCAAAGGCTTTTAAGTCTTGTATAGACCGTATAACACCAATGTTTGATAAATCTTCAAACCTACTAATGCCTTTTCTGTAATTATCATTAGCAGTTTTTCGTAAATCTGCGGCTTTTGCTAATATTTTTCTTGTGTTTTTAGGAAGTTCTAATCCTGTAGGAAGAACTAAGCGATTAATAATATCATCGCTGTCTAACATATTATCAAGCAAACCTTTAAGACTATTTAGTTGTTTTGTTCCTTGAGTTCCAGCACCGAACATTAAACTGTCATTAACGTGCTTTCTAAGAGAAACAAGGTTTCTAAAACTAGCTCTTCCACCCGCATCTGTTAGTTCTTTTAACGAGTTATATGCAAGACCAACGGAACCTTCTAAGAGAGATGTCCCATGATCTTCAATCATGTCATTAAATTTACTCATAAGACCACTAGTGTTAAATAATTTTAACTTACCGCCTTCTTTGAGAACCTGAACACCGTCTATAGTTACTGGAACTTGTATTTGCGCCAAAGCATCGTCTATAGCACCATAAGCACTCCGCGATACATCATCAAAAGCATTGAATGATTGAACTATATTGCCAAGAATTTTTGCGTTTAAATCTAAATTTTCATCTACAGAAGTATATAGCATTTTCATGCCAGTATCTATGGCGTTAAAAGTTTCTGAGTGAGCTTTTTTTATGTTTGAATTTAATTTTGAAAATTTAGAAGGAGCGTACCACATTACGTCTTCAGCTAAACCCTCTACAGGATCACCTTTTATAGCATTAGTAAAGGTTTTCTTTTCTTCCAAAGCTACTGCTAGGTTGTTGTCCATTCTTGCTGTATTTTTTGTTGCGTTTTCTCCAAAAAGCTGAGTGTAAGCTAAAGGTTCTGGAGCATTAAGAGAACGCAAAGATTGAACATAACCTTTACCAACTAATCTTTCGCCTTGGTCTAATTGTTTTAAAGTCACTTCATCCATTGCGCTAAGAGAGCCGCCTGCACGACCAGCAAGTGATTTGCCAGCGCGTCCTAATCCACGCACCCCTGATGCTACTATAGCGCCAGCAACTTCACCACCAGCACCAATAACAGCTTCTATAGCTACATCTTTAGTCACATCACCAAGACTTTGAGTTTGTACTCCAAGCAATGTCTCAATGGCTTCCTCTAATGCTTGACCACCAGCCGCACCAGCGGCTGCGCCACCAATCGAACCAATTCCAAAAGTTAAACCACCACCAAGAATAGCCCCACCAATAGAACCTATGGTTTCAGGTAAGATACCAGCGAAGTCAGAAAAATCACGCATACTAAAACCTTCATCTTCGATAATGAGGTTTTTGCCAATTGGCTCTATGCCACGGGCTTTTTGTCCTGCTTCAGTTAAGGCAAGTCGTCCAGATGGATCACGCACATATCCATCTTCTCCAACAGTCTTTTTTAAGATTGCTTCACGATCACCTTCAGTTTCACCAAAGGACATTAAAGCGCGAAGTTTACCGTCTGCACCTGATTCATAGTCAAACATATCACGGTCTTTGTTAGTTCTTTTATCAGCAACTTGTGTTAAACTTTCACCTGAATTTAAACCAGAAAAAGCTAAAGACGCCATTAGGTCTGACACTTCATTAGTTTCTTTATTTTGTTTAATTGCTTGTAGAGCCTCAAAGCTCTGTCTTTCATTTAACAAACCTGATTTTAAACCTTGAAGAAGATTATATTTTGTTCTGTCATCCATTATTTAACGACTCCAAGTGTTTTTAAGTCAGCGTTCATAGACTTTCTTTCAGCGTCTGTAAGCTCACCATCTCCAAAATAACTAGAAATTTGTTTTCCTGAAACTTGATCAAGATTTGTTAATCCTTCAAGGATTTTATTTTCCTCTCCCGTAACAACATCATTGTATAGTTTTGCAATTTTGAATTCTATTAAGTCTGGATTTGAAAATAATGTTTTATCCCCAACAATTGATTTTACAAGTTGACGCTCAAAGTCAGATGTATTTTTGCCGCCTTCACCTAATATATTACTTGCTTGTTTTGCTTGTAATTCTGTCAAAATAGCTTTCATTTTTTCGTTTGGATTAGCACCTTCTGAAACATTAACTCCAAATGCACTTGCCGCACTGTCTACAGTGTCTAGTAAGGTGCTAAATACGTTTACAGCACCCTCATCTGACATTGTTTGAAGGTTTATAAATTTTTCTTTATTTGTTTGATTTGTTTTAAATCTTTTTTGAAGCGCCCTGTACGCAGAATCAATTTGAGGATCACTAGCCCCAACAACTTGTCCCCTTTTAGCTTTATTTGGAAGGCCGTAAAAAACATCAATCTTGTACATAGGATCATCATCCTCAGTTATAAGAGACATTGGCCTTGGGGTTGTGTCGAAATATTCTTTAGCCTCTGGTGTTTTCATAGCCTCTGATATAACAGAACTCCAAACTGATCCGGGTAGTGCTTCAAACTGATTAGAAAAATCAGGATTTTTCATAAGTTTGTCTAATTCATATTTACTTAAAGATTGTCTTTTACCTTTTCCTTCTGCTAAATTAGCCAGTAAACCTTTATAATTATCTGATTTTGGAACAATAAAATAATCAGTACGTTCCATAGCTTTTTCTTTAGCCGCTTGTGATTTAGCCTGATCAGCAGACCTCATCTCCAAGGCAAACTTGCCAGCCGCTATCGCATCATTTCTGGCTTGTGTTTTGGCTTTCTCTAACGCAGGCATGGCGGCTTCTCCTGCTTTTCCAAACTCGCTAAATAGACGGCCTACATTAAAACCTTTACCTGCTCTATTTTGCATCATAGCAAGTCCAAGAGACATTAAAGCCGAACTTTTGTCTACTTTACCGCTTATATCTATACCGGTAGCTTCAGCAAACTCTCGTTTGTATTCTGCTAAGTCCTTAGTTCTTTTTTCGGGGCCAACACCTCTAGCATTTGTAATATAGTCTTCCATAGATTGCTCAAAAAGTTTTTCTAAAGGTGTGTTTTTTGATGCATTAGAAGCAGCTTCTTCTAACGCCTTACCTCCTACTTCTGGTTTTCCTTGAGCTTCAGCTATCTTTTCTTCTTGCTTTCTAAACTCATTTGCTCTTTTTTCTCTTTCATTTTCTGCCACCCCAAGTTGAGCTAATGCTTCATCACTAGCGCCCATTAACCCCATTGTTGATTTTGTTGGTGGCTTTTCTCCAGGCTTTAAATTTTTTAATATTTCTGCATTTGCCTCATCAAAAATATCAGTATCAAAAGGAACAAAATCATCTGGTGTTTTACCGATTAATTTTCCGTCTTTATCAAATTTAGCGCCTGTTAAATCAGGTTTAAATCCACCCGCATCGGCAACTTTTTTAGTGGCTTCTTGTACATTTTTAGGAACAACGTAAGGTGAAAAAGCTTTATTTTTTACGGGCATATTCGCCCCGCTCAAACCACCATACATCTGAAGTCTACGAATATTATCCGTTAAAGTTTTAGGATTATCAGGTATAGTAGCTAAAGCCATTTGTTTTCTTGTAACAGGCTTATTGTCAAAAAAATTTCTACCTAGTCCATAACTATATAACTGGTTTTCATAATCAGTTAGAGGTTTTTTTGCCATAATTGTTCGCCTTATTTCTAAGCCCTGTTAATGCCCTGAAGGGTGGTGTATGCTCCAAGTCCAGCCATTGCCGGATTAGTTTGATAAGTAGGTTGCTGTATTGTGCTATAAAGACCCGCAGAAGGTGTTCCAGATAGCGCACCATATGCATAGTTATATGGCAATAGAGCTTGCTCAGTTAGTCTTTGACCTTCTTGTCTGCCTGTATCAATTACCTGTTGACGGTAATTTCTTTCAGCCTCTCCTGTGCCTTGCATATACGCTAAATCCGCAGGTGCCATAGCGCCGTACACACGACCAGTATCAGCCGCTTGAGTCCCAATAGATCCATAAGATTGACCTATACCACCAACAAGTCTACCGGCCTCTTGTGAGGCTTTTTGAGCCTGTGCATAGTTTTTCATTCTTAGATCAGCAGTGGCTTTACGCTTTGCGTCTGCAATATTACGTTCTATTTCTGCTGTTTGTATGCCCTGTCGAGATCCACCAAATGCTCCTGCTTGTATAGCTTTATCAGCAGCGCGATTCATGGCAACTTGACCTTGGCGGTCAATATCCTTTTCTACTTCATCTATAACTGCTGTTTGATATGGGTTCATATAGCTTTGAACAGATGTTGGATCTGTAAGAATTGTTTTTGCATCTGCTAAAGAACCCAAACCTTCTGTTAAGCCCGTTTGCGCTTGATTGAAGTATGGATCTGTGCGCTGCATAAAATCTGGTATTTTATCTCCATCTGCATCTTCCTGAAGATATTGTGAACCAAAAGTCTCAAGTCCAAATCCTGTAATCTGACCTGTTGTTGGATCTCTGCCGTACTGACCTGCCATTTCATAAGGTGAAATTTTAAAATAATCTGGGTCTTGAATAAGACCACCAGAAAATTCTTTAGTTCCCTCATCATATGAGCCGAATATTGCATCTAAGAGTGCTTTTTCCCGTAATTCTAAATACTCTGGGCGGCGGTTTATTGTTGTCATTGGATCAGACATATTTACGCTCCTTGTGATGCAAGTTTATTTTGCATGGCATATGCTCTCTCAATACCCTTATTGAGATCTCCACCACCTAAACCTTTAACCGCATCTTTTTTTAATACAAACTCCCCTGCCATAAGCATAGCAGGCACATCATCTTTTTGACCAGATCCTTCAGATGGCATGATGCCACCGTTTCTTCGAGGGAAATATTGTCCGTCAACGCTACCACCAGCAGCTAGTCGTTTTGGTATATTTATGTTTACCGAACCTTCCACACCACCAAAGGGTCTCCTTGCTGGATCTTCATCATCAGAACTAAACTGATCTGCTAACAAACTAGCAAGCATAGCGGCTCCTGCTTCACCAGGCACAGAGTTTAATAAATTAAAAATGCCTCCTTTTGGATCAAGAAATCCAGCATTCGCCAAACCAGAAGCAATGCCCAAAGTACCTTTTGCAGGCTCTATGCTTGCAATACCTTGTTGAGCTATACTTCCTGGTGATTTTTGTTGATTTACAGCCTGAGATATTGCGTTTTCTACTTGTTTATTAGCAGCGGCGGCTTGTAAACCAGACATTTCTTCACCTTTTCCTCCAAAAAGACCTGGCGTTCCTAATCCTCCTCCAAGAAGAGTGCCCAAACCAGCATACTTTACGGCATCTTTTGTATCGGCCCCAAGAGCTTTACTAAGGAGAAAATTAGTGGCTAAACTTGCAATTGGGTTGCCACCACCGCCTAGTAATGTAGCTCCCATTTTAATTATATCTGATAAAGCCATTTATCTCTCCAACAAAATATATCTTATTTTAGCACCAATGTACTAAGATATCCACTCGTAAATCTTTTTTGTTTCTTTTACACGATGATCTAACCCAGTGTAACCACCGTTTATACGTTTAGTTAGCCTTTTAATAGTGTCATCATTAACACCTTCGTCACATATTTTCCATAGATTGTTCTTCTTGAAAAACCACAAAGCAGTATCCATTGCGTAATCTTCTTCCAACAACTGCGGGTTTTCTAAAACCTCTGGTACACGCATATCTGATGCAAAAGATCTGACGTTGTTAAAGCCGGTTAATTGCAAAAATCCTCGACCGATATAGGCGCTGGATTTTTCTTTCGTATCGTTTCCCATTCTGCCAAAATACACGTTCTCAGCCAGTGCTTTTGGGTTTCTGGCAAAAGGCTCCGCGCTTTCTTCTGTAGGAAAACGGCTAGGCCAAACCTTCATCATAGCATCTACAGAATAGTTTAAGTTCTCTCTTGTGTATTTAAATGTTCCGCTTTCATGCACAACTTGGCCTAGTAAGTGTGCCCCTCTTTCTGGAGACAACTCATGGTGAGCCACTATAGCTTTGGCTGTGTTGGGGCCAAACGCTCCGTCTGGAGTTACACCACACTTTTCCTGCAACATCTTTAATGCTTCAAACGCCATCAGATTCATTCCTTTTTGCCATAAGATCTTCAAGGTTCTTTTCTTTAGTGCCACCGTCATATGACCAAGCGTAACCTTTATCTATCATGATTTGGTTGATAGACATTGTGTCTTTGTCTGATTTGTACAACCAACCAAGCATACGACCAAATTTACCGTCTTTTTCAGTCTTTACGGTAAGCTTTGTTGCTTCCAAAAGGTGCATTTCTAAAAACTCTGTAGCCTGATATCCCATCTTTTTCTCTGCTAAATCTTTAGTTCTTTTTTCTGGGGTATCTATACCAGCAAGCCTTACACGTTCTTTTTTGGTAAGATCGAAACCAAGATCTATGCTGATGTCTATTGTGTCACCGTCAACAACTCTGTCTACAGACTTAACAAAATAAGTATACATTAAGACTTACCTCCTACATATCCACCAACAACACCAATGATACCTGTCAATGACATTTGCAACAAGCCTATGATATTTTCATCTAGCTCACCACCATGCTCATTAGCCATTTTAAATTCATCGTAAATGATAAGCCCAAGTATGGACATAAGACCTACCGCCATAACCAAAACAACTATGTCTTTCATGTAACTCATTATTTCTTCCTAACGAATTGTTTGTACCCTTTCACACCAAAAGAGGCTGAAATTGCAATACCCAAGCTGTAAAAATACCAGTCCGGTGCCTTGTGAAGCTGTTCAAAGCCTCTGTCTACAATGCCTTCTGCGCCCGGTACGAAGGCTAAAATTAATGGAATACTTAAAACAATTACAAAAAATTCGTCCTTCCAGCTTGACCCGCTATTCTCAGCCATGACCCGCTCCCAATCGGCAACGCTAGTCTTTTCTGACAATAGAATCTTTGCTTTAGCTTCTGCTTCTGTAAGCTTTAACTTGGCTTCGGCAGCTTGCTTTGTGGTCTTGGCATCAATCCATGACCCTGCTAGATTTGCTATTGGTGTTAAAAACTGTAACATTATTTTAAAACCTTTTTGATTTTTTTTGCTTGACCCGCATGCAACTTAGAAGCTTTGTTTAAACCCGTAACAACTTTTTTAAGACTCTTCTTTTTCGCTTTTGTAAGTTTTGTCATTGATCC
>Ga0209535_1000951_pt1 | contig 20089 bp, 36 predicted proteins | sample LinPmetageLP28_FD_184041 | JGI IMG/M metagenome (GOLD analysis project Ga0209535, IMG submission 184041) | Marine viral communities from the Pacific Ocean - LP-28 (SPAdes) (version 2) | ecosystem: Environmental > Aquatic > Marine > Oceanic | place: Pacific Ocean | collected 2009-08-22
TGCATTAACACCAACACCAAAAGATGATGCCATGATCGGTAAGTTATATAAACTTATTGAGATGTTAGCATTGAACATTGGCAAGGCTAAGAAGTAGTCATGTCTAATAGCGTTACACCATTCGTATACAATGCTTCATTGGATAGGGTAGTAGATGGAGACACCATAGATGTAGTGCTAGATTTAGGCTTTGCAGTAAAGCTACACAAACAAAGAGTAAGGCTCGCAGGAATTGACACTCCTGAATCAAGGACAAGAAACCTTGCAGAAAAAGCGCTTGGACTAAAAGCCAAACAAAGACTAATAGAGCTATGTGTTGGCTCTTTCAAAATACAATCACTAGGAAAAGGTAAATATGGCAGAATACTTGGCATCCCTTATACAGAAGATGGTAAAAGTATTTGTCAGATGCTCATTGATGAAAAACATGCAGTTGAATACTGGGGTGGTAAGAAGACTGGTAAAATTTTGGAAGATGGAACATGGGGAGAATAATATGAAAATATCACAAGAAGGGTTATCACTAATAAAAAAGTTTGAAGGTTGTGAACTTAATGCTTACAAATGTGCAGCCAATGTTCCCACAATTGGATATGGTTCAACTCATGGTATAAAAATGGGCATGTCTATTTCTAAAGCTAGAGCAGAAGAATTATTACTTGAAGATATTGCAGTTTATGAAGATGCAGTTAAAGAGTGTGTAAAGGTTCCTTTACATCAACATCAATTTGATGCTCTTATATCATGGACATTTAATCTTGGTGGAAGCAATTTAAATTCTAGCACTATGTTAAAAGTATTGAATACAGGGGCATATGAGGATGTTCCTGTTCAGATAAAAAGATGGAACAAAGCTAATGGCAAAGTTTTAGATGGATTAACTAGAAGAAGATTAGCTGAATCATTACTATTTGAAGGGCAAGACTGGGAGCATGTTTAATATGAGTATAATAATTAAAGAGGAAGATGAACTTCCATTAATTGTAAAATTATTAAAGAATGCTTTACAGGAAAATAATTTAACTGATACAGAAACCATGATTGCGCATGAACTTTATGAAGATTTAAAAAATTGCAAATGGCATTAAGCAAAACACAAACTAAAAGATTAGGCGGAATATTAGCAGTCATGTTCGGTGATAACCTGCCTAATGAAATTATCACTGATCTAATAAAACAAGGTTTCGTTAAACTTAATGGTCAGGAATATATGCTTACTGAAAAAGGACTTGATGAAAAAAATAGGCTATGTACTCTAAGTGGATTAAATATTATGTATAAATCTGAAAGAAAAGTAGCGAACAGCTAGGAGGTATTGCTATCCGCTACCTTCACAACCCAATCATATAACTGATAGAATGAGTTGTAGTAGTTTTAAGTGATACTAGCACTAGCTTATATTTTTGTTTGCTATCATACATTTTAAAATAAATAATAAATCTTTTTTTTCTTTTAAAATCTTTTCTATTACTTTAAGTTCTTGTTCTGTTTGTTTTACTTCTTTATTAATACTCATATAAAACTCCTAATTCATTGCATTAGTACCACTTATAAAAACACTATCATTGAGTCTTTTATAACCATACATTTTTCTAAATTTTAGTCTTGCTTCATCTAAAGACAATTTAACGTCTTTATAAATTTCACGTTCTACTGTATTAGCATGATGCCACCTATTAAAATTTACTTCATAAGATGCTTTTTCATCATATAAAAAATTTACTAAGATACTCATTTTTTACTCCCTTTTATTTCGTTGTAGTGTATTTCTATCATTTGTTTAATTAATTTGCCAGTTTTTACCTCATGATATTTACGTAATGCAGTTAACATTTGGTGTGTATCAGGGTCTATTCTAAATTGCACTGTTCTAGTGTTTGCTTTTTTTGTCTTAAATTGTAATTTCATATTAATGCATTGGAAAGAATTCCATATAAGGTTCTTCGCTATAGCCCTCAGGCATCCAAGTTACTAATTCTTCTATAGTGGACATATCTCTGTCAAAAGATATAGTTCCACCAAAATTGTCATCACATGCAACAATTGAAATTCCTGCATATGCATAAGCATTAGGGTCATCTCCAAGTTTAAAATACCTATTCTCATCAATAAGCAATCCTTCATCATCAACATACATAATGACATTAGTTCCTAAACGTACTACATCAAAAACTCTACAATCCATTATTTTTGTGAATTCATTAATGCTTTCACTATTACTAATAGTTACTTCTGTTGTTGTTTGTTCAAAAGGATTAATTACTATTACATTTATTGGTTTAGACATTTGTTATCTCCTTACACTTTTCAGCATATTGTTTTATTAACATTTCAATTCTAGGGTTAATATTTGCATGACCATTTTCAAAACGAGCAATCATGCTTCTGTTAGGTATACCATTACTAAAGTATCCAAGATATTCAGCTAATTCATGTTGCGTAACACCTAGTTCTTTCCTTAATTCATAAAGCTCTAATCCATTCATACTATTTCCTTATAATCTATGTTGAATCTGTCTAAGACTGTATGATGCCATTCCATCAAAAATTCATGGCACATACCCTCAGACCATTCAGCAGGGTTTAATTTTTCCACATTCCACTTGTTATGCCATATTAAAAACGAATGCCAAAATGTAGGATTTGTTTCTAAACAGCTTTTTAGATATTTTAATTTATTCATGATTTAAAAGATGTTGTTTTGTAATTCCAATCAACATGACCAAGTTCTTCACGCATAACTTTTTTTATGTGCTCCATATCATCAACTATCTTTTTGTTTTCTTCTTGTAGTTCTGCAATTGCTAATACATGTGAGTCAATTTGTGCATAAATTACTGGGTCTACTTTTGCACCATCTTGTACTTCTTTTTTAGATAACATGCCATGTTTTTTTAGCTTTGTGTCTCTACTAGGACTTATTTCAGTGTATGGTTTAATTTTTTTGCTGTACCAAACTCTATAATTAAAATCACTTTTATGAGTGCCAGTAAAATTCTTTCTAGCAAGAAGCTCTTTGCCTATAGCGCGAGCATAATTTCTATATCTATTTATTACTGCATATCTATCAATAATAAAAGAATCTCCTATTTCCATTTCTTTAATAAGATTTTTTTCTGCATCAGGAATACCAACATGTTTTAATGGAATTGGTATATTCTTATCTATTTTCTTAATGCTCATTAGTGCAACTCCTTACCATATTTAACTATATGAGAAAGTTTGTTCCAGTCATCTTTGCTTAGTATTTTTTTAATTTGTTCTAAGTGCATATTTGAAAAGTCTTTAGCGTACTTCTTAGATAATTTATTTATGAAAGCAAATACATATGATTGTCTTATACTCATAGTATTCTCCCAGTAATTTTATCTATAGCAGCTATAAAACCATAATCATCTCTAAGAACCCACCACTTATCAAACTCAGCACTAAGGTCTTTTATTGGTTGATTGTATTTTCTGCCATCATCTGAACATCTACTAATATATTGATATTTAGCCTGTTCATAAGTTGCTGCTTTATTTGACATTTTCACACTCCCCACTTATTTCAAAGTCATACCATTGGTATAACTCTTCTCTATTATTTATATAAGAATTTCCAAAAAGACCTGCTAGTCTTTTGTCTGCTTCTTCATGACCATATTCAGCAATAAACTCAATCATGTTATGTTTAACACAAGATAAAGTTAAAGAGCTTACAATGTTTTCTATTTGTTTACTCATTATGCAGTTCTCCAAACTCTGACAGACCAACTATTATTTACTGCATCTGTTTGAACGCTTTTTGATTTTATTTTAGGGTAACTTGCTGAATGGTATGTTCCACCATTAAATCCATTAGCAACTGCTTCTTTATATCCATTTTTTAATCGCATATTTCTAGCAGCAGCATAAAGTTTAGTAAGATCAGATGGGTTATTTATTAATATTGAATCACCAATAGTCATTTCATTATCAATAAATCTTTCAAAATCTTTTTTTGATAAAGCGCCTAGCATTCTAGGCATAGGCACATTTTTTTCTATAGTAAATATATTCATACTATGCTATATCCAAGCTATTAACTTTAACCGCAAGGTCAGAAAAATTAGCATCTTCTAATGCTTCTGTTGTTACAGTCAGAATTGCATCAGCATTCCATTTAGTAAATTTACTAACTACTAAACCTAATGCTTCTTCATCAGTTGCTTTATATCCTTTTACAAATGCCTTTCTTTTAACAGCATCTAATAAAACAGGCATTACCACTGCAATCATTTCATCAGTTGTTGTATTATCGTTACTTAATGTTTTAACCATTGTTTTCTCCTTAAAATTATTAACATTATTTTCTTTCATACATTTATTATACATTGGTTGCATAAATAAACAACCCAAAATGTACAAATAGTTATATTTTTTTAGAAGGGTAATTCATCATCAATATCTGTTAATGTTGAGCCTGTTTCCCAAAGCTGTTGCGCATAGGATTTTGCAAAGTCTGATTTCATTCCATAGTTCTCAAATAGAGCCTTTTCTGAACCAAATTTTGAATGTAATAAATGATGATGGTATAGACATAAAGGAATTACGTTTCTGTCATCAGCTTTCATGGAAATGCCACGTGTGCCAATCCAAGGTTTTAGTAAGTGATGTGCTTGTACAGACTTATGATGTGATAAAAAACCTGCTTTACATATACTGCAAGGCAGGCTTCTTATATAAGCAAGATGCTTGGGGTTTCTAGAAGGGCGCTTCTTCTTCATCAAGAATAGGCATTAGAGAACAACTTAAAAATTCATTACCACTGTCATGACCAATTTTTTCCCAACCACCAAATTTGTAAGTTCCTGCATCAATACTTACTTTTCCACTAAGATCAGGTGATTTAGGTGATTTTTTACTTTCTGCATCATGATGATAAACAAGACCTGCACTTATCATAAGTTCGTGTTTCTTCTGACCTTTATCATTTTCACTTTGCACTAAGATGCCATATTTTTTAACACCATTTACCATAAAGAAACCTCTTTTTAAAACTTGTGATTTGTTTTCCATAAATAAAGCACCTGTTAGATTATTGTCATATTCCATTTTTTTCTCCTAATAATAATTTATATTCATATCCCTGACTGTTAAACATTCTTCTTCTTTTTATAATCTCATCTGAAGCAGGTAGATTATATTTTATGCGATTATGTTGTTTTCGCAAATTTCTTATAGCAGCACTTATTGAAGGCTCCCCATAAAATTTATTCGTATTTTTTTGTATGCATTGTTGTAATGACCAAAACGTCCAAAATTTGCCATCACGCATACACATGAAAACGTAATCATCAAGACTATTAGGATTCTGCATTGTAAATCCCCAAAAGTTTATCATATGCTTCTTTTGTACTGTTAGTAGATGCAATTTGTGCTTTTTGAATAGTATCTTTATTTAACTCAAATATTCTTTTACACTCAACACTAGATGGGTCTTTTAAAAATGTGCGCAAATGATGTAAGTATTGTTCTTCATCATCTGTATTAATAACAATAGCTTTATTATCACTCTCTATTTTATATTTACCTTTCTTCTTTGGTGTATAAACAGGCGCTTCAGATTTATTATTTATGGCATTGTCTACCTCAAAGGAACTTGCATATTCACCACCACTCAAACCACATGATGACAATGCTCTACCTATTGCGCTTGTACAACAATTCTCTAAAGCAGAAGTTTTATTAACCATGCCCTCTCCACGAAATTCTTCTGCATAGTCGCTACCAATAACATTCCATATGCCTTCATTACAAACGCTTACAGTGGCTTTCACGACCACTCTTTCAAGATCATGTAGAATTACTTTTGTAGTTATTTTGGCACTGTCACCATATGCCTTTCTAAATATTTCTACTCTAGTTGCTACTTGCGTATAAAATTTACCTTTAATATTTACCTTATCTGATTTAGGTAAGTTTGCTATTTCTGTAATAGCTTCATTTAATTTATTTATATTCATCATATTCTCCATAGTTTTTTTGCTGCTTCTTTTTCATTCCTTGACCACATCCAATCATCTAGGTTAGGAATGTATAAATCAGCAATTACATTAATATCATCACTATAAGAAAGAACATTCATCATATTGATTGCTGCTCTTTCCACCACATTCATATGCATATCTAAATCTATAACAGGAGTAGTGACTACTTCTTGTTTAGTTGATGTTACATATACATAATCTATTATTGGAGTACATTTTTCAGCAGCAGCATATATAGCTAATTGTCGTGATGTTGTATCAAGCATTTTACTTGTAAGCCTATTTACAGTTTTTATATCACGAACCACCCCTTCGTATTGCAGGTCTAGGTATCCGATTATAGGAACTGGCAACCAGTCATACTCTAATTTTATTTTTTTCTGCGTAGCAACTGGTGTACCTAAACTTCTAAAATGAGGTATTGCTATTTCTACGTAAGTATTAAGTAAATCTCTTTCTTTGCTTACTTTAGAATAATCAAAAGGTATTTTTTCTTCTTGCGCTTGATTCATTCTTTCATCAAAAACATCTATAGCAAACTTTTGCAATTTTTTTATAGATATGTCTTCATAGACACCTTTACATATAGCATCATCAACTGCTATACCTCTCCACATTGCAGGTGAACCAAAAGAATCACGAAAGCCGCTAACTTGTAAAACCCATCTTGCTGGATTAGTGATGTATTGGTTGATGCTGCTTGCGCTTATATGGTTGATACCATGTTGTTCAAAGGGATTATTTTTCATATTATTCCAAATTATTATCAAATTATATGTATCATAGTAAGACAAAATGGGTGGATATACAAGAACTTATCTGATATAGTTTGTTTATGAAATTAGGTACATGGCTAAAAGATAATAAATATACCCACGCAACATTTATTGATATGGCAAATAAACATGGTGCGTCATTTACAATACATGCTTTAGCAAAATGGTGTAGAGGTGTAAGAATACCAAGAAAAGATGAAATGGAAAATTTACACAAGCTCACAAAAGGCAATGTACAGCCTAATGATTTTTATAACTTGCAATAATTTATAAATAAAAGTACATTATGGGTTATGAGTATTGAAGCCCTAGGATGGTGTAAAAAACAAGACTGTAATACGCCAAGTACAAAATTAGTATTATTCATACTTTCTAACTACGCAGATGAGCAACATAGTTGTTATCCAAGTGAAAAACATTTAGCAAAAATATGTGGCATTAGCGATAGACAAATTCGTAGATGCCTTACATGGTTAGAAAACAACAATATGCTTACAGTAAAACATAGAAAAGGCACTAGCAATAGGTATTATCTAAGTGTGGACACCAACGTCCTAACCCTTAGGACACGTAAGTCCGCCTATACTAAAGACATACAAAAGACTAATCAGAAGAAAAAAAATAGGAGTAAAAATGAACTTGCAGGCTAAGTTAAAAGATGAACAAAATATAGATGCATATGATTGTGGAGAAGGTTCACATAAAATTATGTGTCCACAATGTCAACCACCACACAACCCAAAAGATAGACCACTGAGCCTTACTATAGAAAATGACACTGCTTTATGGCTTTGTCATCACTGCAATTTTAGTGGATCAATAAAACCTAATGGGTCCTATACAAAACCAACAATAAAAGTAGAAACAAAAAGTGTTGGATTTGATGCAAAAGCTAATGATTATTTAGATAGTTATTTTAGTAAGAGATCAATTTCTCGTGAAACCTATCAAGCCTTTAACATTTTTTGTAAAGACAAAAAGTGGATTGGATTTCCATTTAATGGTTTCAATAATAGATGCGATAATATTAAATATAGAACTGCTGATAAACAATTTAAACAAACACCAAAAGCTAAAAAAAGTTTATATAACTATGCCCATGTAAAAGATGCAAACGTAGTTGTATTTGTTGAGGGTGAGATTGATGTACTTAGTTTATGGGAAGTAGGTTTTAAAAACTGCACAACACTTCCTGATGGCGCTCCTGCGACTGTGTCATACAAAGAAAATGATAAAAGATTTAGTTGCTTACAAACACACCCACTAAAGGCAAAAAAAATAATACTATTTGCAGATGCTGATGGTGCAGGTGAAAACTTAAACAAAGAATTAATACATAGATATGGTAAAGATAAGTGTTGGATAGTTGAAACGCCAAAAGATTGTAAAGATGCAAATGACATATTAGTTAAATTAGGCGCTGAAGTTTTAAAAAGAATAGTAAGGAACGCAAAACCACTTCCAGTAGATGGGCTTTATTCTGTTAATAGTTATACAAAAGATGTTATTGATTTATACAATGGGAATTATGACAAACCTTTAGAAGTTGGATACCCAAGTTTGGATAAATTGTATAAAGTACAAAAAGGTACTTTCCATGTTTGGACTGGTATACCTAATCATGGCAAAAGCACATTCTTAGATCAAATATTAGTACGCATTGCAAAACAGCATGATTGGAAGTTTGCTATTTTTTCACCTGAACATTCAACAAAAATGCATATAAGAAGATTGTTGCAAATTGTTGCAGAAAAACCATTTGATAAAGGCTTTACTACAAGAATGGATACAACAGAATTACATAACGCATTAGAGTGGATACATGAGCATTTCTTTTTTATAGAAACTAGAGAACACATACCAAATGTAGAAAAAATATTAGAGATAGCATCGCAAAGCTGTCAAAAGTTTGGAGTAAATGGCATTGTTATTGACCCATTTAATGAGGTATCAGCTATAAGGAGAGGTAATCAAAGAGAAGACGAGCATATAAGAGACTTCATTTCTAACTGCAAGAGGTTCGCTAGAAAGCATGATTGTACTGTTTGGGTAGTAGCGCACCCTACTAAGATGCAAAAGGATAACAATGGCGGCTATGCGCCACCTACAGCATATGATATAGCAGGTGCTGCCCATTGGCATAATCAAAGTGATGCAGTCGTAACAATACATAGAGATTTTGATGATGAATCTGTTACTCTTATAACTAGAAAAATAAGAGAGCAGGGACTTTATGGTTCCATAGGTGAAGCTAAGTTTGAATATAACCAAGCAAAAAGAATTTTTGAAGAAAGAAAACTAGATAGTAATTGGAGTTATTAATGCGAGATATTGGAAAAATTTATGATTTAATTGCATCTAACTATGATACAAATTATGCAGATGACAGAGTAGGTAACATAGTAGAAGCAGAAAATAGGTTTATTAAAGAAATTATGCCCTATCAATTTGGTAGTATTTGCGATTGTGGCAGTGGAACTGGGTTGCTATTTGATTTAGCTAATATAAATCCTAGTGATTATACTGGTATAGATGCATCATCTAAAATGATAAAAGAAGCAAAAAAAAAGCATCCTAATGCTAAATTTATAAATTGTGATATTTTTCAACATCATGCATGGTATGACTGCTGCGTTTCTTTATTTAGTGTTCCTGATTACTGCGGTATTGGAATAATTAAAAAAGCATATGATTTATTAAATAACAATGGACTATTTATATGCACTTTTATTAATAGTAATGGCGTTTATAAAAAATTACATTGCATAGAAGAAATTGGAATTGATTATGACCCATGTACTTTTACATATGCAGAAATATCATATGAACTAGAAAAAGTAGGTTTCAACTGGTACTATATACTATCAATTATTAATTTAGAAGATAGTACAGATGTACATAGCATGACAAATCAATTACTAGAAAATAAACACAATTTAGCAGAAGCTAAGTATTTTTTTGTTATAGGAGAAAAAAGTGAAACTTAAATTAAGCATGAATGTGTTTGATGCTGCTCTCAGCAGGCTACAAGAAGTATATGAACAAGGTCATACAGTTGTTATTTCACAAAGTGGCGGCAAAGATTCTACTGTATGCATGGAGCTTGCAATTATGGCAGCAGATGCAGCAGGTAAACTGCCTATAAACGTCATACATCGCGACGAAGAAATTATGTTTCCAAATACATATGAATATTTAGATAGGGTTGCTGCTAGACCTGAGGTAAATATGCATCATGTTTGGGCAGGACAACCAGTTGTAAATGTATTTAATAGAAAAAATCCATATTGGTATATATTTGATGAAACAGTACCTCGCGAAGAATGGGTTAGACAACCTCCTGATTATGCGTATCAAATAGAAGAAAAAAATATACAAGCACTAGTAACAAAAGAAAGATTTCCTACAGAAGAAGGAAAAGATTTATTTGCATGCATTGGGTTGCGAGTACAAGAAAGCCCAAATAGAAGAATGGGTTTATTTTCAAGCAAAGGTCATATCACAAAGGCGAATAAATTAGGTGTTAAATACGTAAGACCAATTTATGACTGGGAAGATGGCGATGTATGGAAAGCTATTGAAGATTTTAAATGGGATTATAACCATGCTTATGATGTAATGGTAAAACACGGTCGTAGCAAAAATAAATTGCGTATAGCACCTCTTACAATGACAACATCAGGGATACCTGATTTACAATTAGCGCAGAAGGCATGGCCTCAGTGGTTTGATAAAGTATGTCATAGGCTAGATGGCATAAGAACTGTAACTCAATTTGGTAAAATATCATGTATGCCAAGAAGGCGAGCAGGTGAGACTTGGGAAGATTGTTTCCATCGTGAATGTATTAATGAAGCTCCTGAATGGATTGCGCAAAGAGCAAAACTAGCTTTACGCCAACAACTAGAAAAACATCAAAGACAAAATGGCAATATCCCATTTCCACAAATAAATGCTTTAAGAGCAAATCCAATTGGCTCATATAAAAAACTATCTATAGCCATGTGGAATGGTGATCCATTTAGTTTTAAAGCAGGTTTTTTGCCCTATATGGAGCCTGAGTATTTTAGAAAAGGTGAAGGGTTTTGGGGTGGTAAACCATCATTCTAATGGACGATTTAGCAGAACACATAGAAGGTGTAAATTGGATATGGGCAAAGACCTATGCACTAATTGCACCACATTGGTATATAAGAAGTCATGAGCAGCCATATCTTTATTCAATTTTGCAAAGAATGATAAAATTACAAGGGGTTGATGAACAATACACAAACCATAAAGGCACGACATACCTTTGTAGATATTTTTATCATGGTAAATATAAATATTGGGAAATGTCTCCCATAATAAATAGAGCAGAGGTTAATAATGGCGAAGTTTAAAGGTAAGGCACAAGTAGAAAAGAAAAATGCAGTTTTGAAAGCATTAGATGTTCAATACATTACACATGATAAAATTGTTCCTAATACTTATAATCCAAATAGACAATCAGAAGATGAATTTGAATTACTTAAAAGATCAATGACAGAAGATGGTTTCACACAACCAATTGTATGCGTAGAACATGAGACAAAAGGCATGTTTAGAATCGTTGATGGTGAGCATAGATGGCGCTGTTCTAAAGAATTAGGATATGCAGAAATACCTATTGTAGTAACCCCTATGTCAATGGAGCAGGCGCGTATCGCAACATTAAGACATAACAGGGCAAGAGGGTCAGAAGATATTGAGCTTACAGCTAACGTGCTTAGAGATTTAGAGTCATTAGGAGCATTAGATTGGGCGCAAGACTCATTAATGATGGACGATTTAGAATTACAAAGAATGTTGGAAGATATACCTGCTCCTGAAGCTATGGCAGGTGAAGAATTTGGTCAAGCATGGATACCTGTTGATAATGATTCTAGTGAAGATGGTGTTGCAGGTGTTGAACATGCTACTGCTGATGGTGTAATGGTAAAGTCATTAACTGTTGAAGCATTAAATAGACAAAGACAAGTAGAAGCAATAGTGGCTAATGCAAGAACTGATGAAGAAAGAAATATGGCTGTAAAGGAAGCAAATTTTTACAGATTAAATTTAGTATTTAGTGGCGAAGAAGCTGATATTGTAAAGTCAGCTCTTGGTGTAAATCCTGCAGAACAATTATTAGAATGGTGTAAAAATGCCAATAGTTAAATATGGAGATGCAGGTGATAGAATACCAGTTCAATTCGGTGATGTATGGGAAGCTGGTCCCCATAAAATAATATGTGCTGATATGCAGAAACCACAATATTTTGATGCAATAGATTATTTGGGAGATTGGGATTGTATGTGGGTAGACCCACCATGGAACTCAGGCAATGCAGCGACTTTCAGAACTAAAGCAGGGATACCTGATAAAGTAGACATACATGAATTATTAAATATCGTTTTTAAAATGTTTGATAAAACAAAGGGTTCTATTTATATGGAAATTGGGAAACAAACTTTTGATTATGCATATGAATATTTGCAAAAAAGAAATGGTTATATAACACAAGAATGGGATGTTTTTTATTATGGAAATAAACCATGTAAATATATACGAAGTGGCAAAGAATCTATAGATTTTGATTTTACACATATGGACGAAATGAAAGTTCCGCTACCGAGTTTTAAACATGAAATAAATGTTAATAAAATTAAAACTGTATTTGATTGCTGCACTGGACAAGGTTTAGTTCCAGTTACTGCTGATAAATTAGGTCTAAATTTTATTGGCACTGATTTAAATAATAGAAGAATTGCTGTAAGCCTAGATAAACTTGCAAAGCAAAGTGGGTACACACCTCAAAAAATTGGTCATCTTAATGATATACATGTTACTTCTAATGATGTTTAGTGTTTGGCATATATTAATAAAAAAATTATGTAAATTATCCTTTACGTCTTATCATTAAACCTTGTAAGTAAAAGTCAAACATTTTTGCAGTAGATATATTGTATTGTTTAGGCAGTAATGATGCATCTAGTAAATTCATTACAGTATTTTTATTTTTTATTACAAAACTATAACTTAACAATCCAATTGCATCCTCTATATCCCAAAACATATGCTTGAAGTTTTCATTTAAATTACCATTTTCTTGATACATATACATTATTTTACTCCTGTATTACTGTACGAGTCTTTTAAAGCGTACATAAGTGGGTCAGTTCCTATATTAAAATCTGTATAACCATTTACTATACTTTCAAAATATCTACTTGATGGCGGATATACGTCTTTGCTATTCATAAAATAAATCATTACTTGTGTTGTACCAAACTTATTCTTTAATGCAGGCACGTCTACAATTTCTTTGCGATATAAATTAGGGTAGCCTTCATATATATCTAACTTACGTTCACATGCATCTGTAATTCTCCAAAGACCTAGCGGCACTTCTGATGTTTTACATTTTTCTATATCAGCAACACCTCTAAACTTTAAAGCAAAGCCACTAACAATAACGCTTCCTAATGCTTCTGCATGAGGGCATCTATATTGCATTTGTGCCATGTTTAGATTGCTGCCATATGCTCCATATAGGTATGGCATTTCTTTTGTAGGTCTTGTTTCTAGTATCTTATATTTCATATTATCTCCTTATTAATTAAGTTCTAGTTCTCGTTCTTGGTAAAATGTTTTAACTTTATTATCTACACCATCTAACCAACCACCATCTATTTCATTATCTGTTGTAGGTATGTAGTTCCATAAAGAGTAATTAAACTCTATGTCAGCAGGTAAATTTTCATGTAAAAATGCTTCTGCATATAATTTGTTTAATGATGATTCTTTGTTTGTTTCATATAACTCCTCTAATTCTTCACCATAAAAACCTGTAAACCAACCTGTATTCTCATTAGTTATTATCCAACGCTTACTACCTGATCTATAACTAAGATTAAATCCATTATTTTCTAAAAGAGTCCTAAGAGTATTATATGCTCGGCTCTTAGGTGGTTTTGTTTTATTTTTAGTTGTTAATTTTGCACTTGTATCAACAAAAGCCATTAAAAAACTAACCCAATTTATAATCTTATCAAAATTAATAGTTCCGCTATGTTGTCTAAACTCCATAGTTCCATATCTTGTAAGACTTTGTAAATTCACTTTGTAGTATCTACCTGCTGCATGAGCTAGTCCTGTTTTAGTTTTACTTCTTACATTTTTAATACGACCTTTAACATCAGTAACACTTCTACACCATCTGCTGTTTTGTCCACGTCTGCTTCTAGGCATAATCATATCTATTTGGCTTTCATAATCTGCATATCTCTCGTAAACACTTTGTATCTGACCAACTGTTAAATCACTTACATCTAAATGCACATGCAAACCACATTGCACATTAACTCTAATGTTATCTAATGTATCTAAAGCTGCTATAACTTGCTCTAGTTGTTTAGCGCCATCTTCGCCTTTTAATATAGGACTAACTATCTCACCACCCACACCATCTAAACTGGCATCAGTAACTAACTTCCAGTAAGGGGTAGTATTATGATGGTAGCCTTCAAAGTAACAATCAATACCAGTTGCATTAATTACGTTTGCTACCTCTTGTGGTCTAACACCTACAAACTCTAATTCAACACCAAAGGTGCGATCAGTTAATGTAGGGTAGTTGTTGTTTAAGTTATTCAATGTTTTCTCCTTATAATTATTTACTTAACCCAATAATTTTAATACTAATGTTTATAAATGTAAACAGTAAAACAGAATTAAATGCACTTTTTGGGCTTTTTTCTTTACTTTTAGGGCTTTTGAAGTGAGAATAACGATAAATAGAGATAAATTATGGTTAAAAAATCAGAAGCTAAAAAACTAACACCAACCTTATTAGAAGAAATAAGAAACAAGTTCGTGCAAGGTATAGAAGCAAATACAGGTGGTCGGAAGCTATTTACTATAGATCAGTTAGCTACAGATTATGGGATACCAAAACCCACTCTTTATAAACATGCAAAAAAAGATGATTGGACTATTAAACAAAAACAGTTCCAAGACTCTTATTTAATTGAATTAGATGCGCGCAGAAAAAAAGAGTTAGTTCAAGAAAGTATTAATTTTGATAGGACAAGTCTCGCTATAGCAAAAGGTATAATGGGACAAATAGGAAAGGTGATTAGCAAAAATGCTGCGCCTGACAAAGATGTGCAACCGCAAACCCTTGTCGCTTTATCCAGTGCTGCTACCAATGCACAAAGAGTAGCTAAATTAGCACTAGGTGAAGCTACAGATAACATGGAAGTAAATACAAATGTCCAAGACAGCGACTCATTCAGAAGAGCTTTGGAGCGATTGGATAGCATCGCCGAAGATATACGAGAAGAAGACTCTAGCTCTATACACTGATTGGCTTACTACAGCTAGAGCAAAACAGATAACACCATCTGAAAAATACCACATATGGTTAATACTTGCTGGTCGTGGTTGGGGGAAAACAAGAACAGGCGCACAAGACATTGCTCTATATGCTTTGCGCAATCCTAATACCATAAGTGCTGTGATTGCTCCTACCTTTGGAGATTTAAGACGTGTATGTTTTGGTGGTCCTAGTGGTTTATTATCTATAATTCCTGAAGAATGTTATTTTGTTTCAAGAGGTAGAAAAAGTTACTCAACCAATACTGCAGAAATAAGATTAGCCAATGGCTCAAAAATTATGGGCTTTGCTGCAATAGAGCCTGACAGATTAAGGGGTCCGCAGTTTCATAGGGCATGGTGTGACGAATTAGCTGCATGGAGATACCCTGAGACATTTGACCAATTAATGTTTGGTCTAAGGCTAGGAGACAACCCACAATGCATTATTACAACCACCCCTAAACCAACACCTATTATCAGAAGCCTAATTGAAAGAAACGACACTGTAGTTACTACAGGTAGTACGTTTGAAAACGAAGCTAATTTAGCTAAAAGCGCACTGGCAATGCTTAAAGAAAAATATGAAGGCACTACATTAGGAAGGCAAGAGCTATATGCAGAAGTTTTAAATATGTTAGAAGGTGCTTTGTGGAATAATGATCTTATTGAGGAAACGCGTTTACCTGCTGATACTAAAAAAGATTATACGCAAATTATAGTAGCCATAGACCCTGCAGTCACAAGTGGGGCAGATTCTGATGAAACTGGTATCATGGTAGTTGGAAAAGATGTTCAAAATGAGTATTATGTATTAGAAGATATATCAGGGAAGTATTCTCCTGATAAATGGGGTAAGATAGCAATAAAGGCTTTCTATGAATGGGGAGCAGATAGAGTAATTGCAGAAACAAATAATGGTGGTGATTTGGTGGAAAGATTATTAAGGGCTATAGATATAAATATTCCTTATAAATCAGTAACCGCTACAAGAGGTAAACTTGTAAGAGCAGAACCTATTGCAGCACTATATGAGCAGAGGCGCGTTCATCATATTGGGTATTTTTCTGAATTGGAGTCTCAAATGACTACATATACAGGAGATAGACCAAAACCAAGTCCTGATAGATTAGATGCTTTAGTATGGGGTTTAACCGAGCTAAGTAAATCTAAAGGACAAGTAAATTGGAGAATAAGCTAATGGCAGAAAAAACATTTTTACAAAGACTTTTTAATACTAAAAGTGAAGTTAAAAACTCAAATATGATGGGTTATTTTGGTGTAGGTACTACACAAACAAAGAAATATAAATATGCAGATTTAGCTAATGAAGGTTATTTAAAAAATGCAATAGTTTATAGATGTGTAAATGAAATAAGTAAAGGCGCTAGTGCAGTACCTTTCATAATAAAAAATGGAGATCAAATTGTTGAACAGCACCCCCTTATTAATCTACTCAAACGACCTAACCCTTTACAATCTTATTCCGAATTTTTTAATAGCCTTTTCGGTTATGTGCTTCTTAGTGGTAATGCTTATGTCCTCAAAATAGGTAGTGATAGTGGCGCGCCTACAGAATTACACCAATTAAGACCTGATAGAATAACTATCAAAGGCGGTGGCAATCCAATACCTGATAAATATGAATATATGGTAAATGGTAGAGTGCAAGCTACATACCCAGTAGATCAAGTAGATGGATTTAGTGAAGTAAAACATATTAAATTATGGAATCCATTAGATGATTATTATGGTTTAAGTCCTCTAAGCGCTGCTGCTGTAGAAGTAGATCAACACAATATGACTAGTAAACATAATGTAAATTTATTGGATAATGGTGCAAGACCAAGTGGTGCTGTAATTTTTAAACCACAAGATGATGCAGGCTTTGCAGTAAACCTTTCAGAATCACAGAGACAACAATTATTGACTGATCTTAATAATAGATTTAGTGGCGCAGGTAATGCAGGTAGACCAATGCTTCTTGAAGGAGATTTTGATTGGAAAGAAATGGGTTTAAGCCCCAAGGATATGGATTTTCATCAACTTAAAAATATGGCTGCTACTGATATTGCTTTATGTTTTGGCGTGCCCTCGCAGCTTGTAGGCGTGCCTGATGCACAAACTTATGCCAATGTAGCTGAAGCAAGACTAGCCCTATATGAAGAAACCATAATACCTCATCTTAAAAAAATGCAATCTGATTTAAATGAGTGGCTTATACCAATGTTTGACGATAGATTAACTCTAGAGTTTGATATTGACTCTATACCTGCTTTATCAGAAAGAAGAAAAAGAACTTATGAAAATGTAACAAGCGCTGTAAGAGAAGGAATAATGACGCGTAATGAAGCTAGAGAACAATTAGGTCTAGGAACTATAGAAGGTGCAGACGAGTTATACATATCAGCTAACATGTTTCCATTAACTGATGCTGCTGTTCCTGAAGCTACTAATCCTATTAATGATGATGACTTAGAAGATTATGAAGAAGAAGATGAAAAAAATATTGATAAAGAATTAATAGAAATAATAAAAGCTATTAGTGATATTGACACTAAACCTACAGATGCAATGGCAACAGAAGCACAAAGGGGTTTAAATTGGCGTAGAGAGTTTAAGAGAGGTGGAACTGAAATTGGCGTTGCTAGAGCAAACCAACTAACTAACAAAGAAAACCTTTCTCCTGATACTGTTAAAAGAATGTACAGCTACTTTAGTAGGCATGAAGTAGACAAACAAGGCAAAGGCTTTAAAAAAGGTACTGAAGGCTACCCAAGTGCAGGTAGAATTGCATGGGCTTTGTGGGGTGGTGATGCAGGTTTTGGTTGGTCAAAAAAAGTATGGGGTCAAATACAAAACGAAAGAGACAATAAAACTACTTCTGATGGCTGAAATTGAAGTTCCAAATAGTTTCCTAACTTTTAGGCAAGGCAGGGTTAATGCAAGAAAGGAAGCGAGAAAACAGCTTATAATAAGAAACAATCTTGAAAAAAGATTTTACAAAAGACTAAATACTCTATTTAGAAAATTTTTAAATGTGCAATTGTATTTGTATAAAGAATTTGGCATATATGATCCTACAATAGCCGCTCGCGCACTCAATGAAGATTTTGTACCTCTTATGTTATCTCACTATAGAAGGGTGTTCCAAGCTATGTACAAAAATAATGAAGATAATTATTTTAACAATAAAAAAGAAGAAGCATACGTTTTTGGTAGAAGCGAAGATTTTGAAACTGTTGTAAATGAATATTTTAATAGTAGACAGCTAATATTAGCAGGTATTAGTAACAGGATGGCAACAAGAATTAGTAATCTTATAGAAGCAGGCAGGGCTGATGGTTTAACACTTCCGCAGATAGCAAAACAAGTGCAAACTAAATTTTTAGCTATAAGTAGAAGCAGAGCAGCCTTGATAGCAAGAACAGAAACCCACAATGCAGCAGGTTATAGCAACCATGCTTATCATTTAACAGCGCAAGCAAACTTGGGCAATAGCATGAAAAAAAGGTGGGTAGCTACAAATGACAAGAGAACAAGGTCTGCACATTCTTTAGCAAATGGTCAGACTGTAGATATGAATGAAAATTTTGTTGTTGGTGGTACTAACATGGAATTTGCAGGCGATGCAAAAGGTGGTGTAAAAAACGTAATAAATTGCAGATGCATAATAATATATACAGATGAGGCAGATGTTGTATCTGATTAATGTTTACGATACTATATGTAGTTATATATGCCTATTCCAAAACCGAACAACAATGAAGGCAGGCAAGATTTTTTAAATAGATGTATGGGAGATGACACTATGGCGAGTGAATATATTAATTCCGAGCAACGATTAGCTGTCTGTACTAGCAAGTACGATTTAAACAAAGAAGATTCTATTGACAACAAAGCTGCAGCAGATGCCTTAAAAACTGGAGACATGGTTTCATGGAATTCTAGTGGTGGTAGAGCAAGAGGAAAAATAACTAAAATTGTAAAAAGTGGAAAATTAGCAGTACCTGATACTGATTTTACTCTAAACGCAACAGAAGAAGACCCTGCTGCCCTAATAAGAGTATATCAAGCAGGAGAGCCTTCAGATGTTATAGTTGGTCATAGGTTTTCAACACTTAACAAAATTAAGCAAGAAATAAGAAAAGATGTATTTGACAATCCCATAGAAGCAAATGCACGTGCTAAAGAGATTGGGTGTGTTGGTTCCCATTCACATGACGAAGATGGTAATAAAGTTTATATGCCATGTAAAACACATGAAGAATTTATTGATCTTACAGGCGAAGATGTAAAAGACAATCTATCAGATATGAAATCATTTATTGAAATAAAATCTAATATAAAAGCCTACTATGATGAAGAAGAAGATAAAAACTATGGAACATTTGAAGGTTATGGTTCTGTATTTGGAAACAAAGATTTAGGTAATGATGTTATAGAATCAGGTGCATTTGCAAAATCACTAAAAGGCAAAAAGCCACAAAGTGTAAAACTCTTATATCAACATAAATCAGATATGCCTATTGGTGTATTTGACGAAATAAAAGAAGATGAGCATGGTCTTGTTGTAAAAGGCAGGTTAGCTCTTAAAACACAAGCAGGAGCAGAAGCCTACGAATTATTAAAAATGGGTGCTTTAGATGGTCTTTCAATAGGCTTTAAAGTAAACCCTGACAAAGTTTCATATGATAGGCGTGCAAATAAACGTATTATCAAAGAAGTAGACTTAATGGAAGTTAGTCTTGTTACTTTCCCAATGAATCCACAAGCACTTGTGCGTTCAGTGAAGGGTCAAGAGATTTCTATAAGAGAATGGGAAAAGGGGATGCGTGATGCATTCAATCTCTCTCGTTCAGAAGCAAAGATGGCAGCAAAAGCTGTCACAGATGTATTTGTTCAACGAGAGGTTGATACGAGTGC
>Ga0209535_1000952_pt1 | contig 20087 bp, 23 predicted proteins | sample LinPmetageLP28_FD_184041 | JGI IMG/M metagenome (GOLD analysis project Ga0209535, IMG submission 184041) | Marine viral communities from the Pacific Ocean - LP-28 (SPAdes) (version 2) | ecosystem: Environmental > Aquatic > Marine > Oceanic | place: Pacific Ocean | collected 2009-08-22
CTGCTAATCTATTAATGTTATCAGCATTACAACAAGGTAAATATTTAAAGAACAATAAGGTGGTAGTACCATCTGTTGCTTGGGCTACTGATTTAGCACCAGTCATGCAGTTGGGATTAAAACCAATTTTGTGTGATTCTAATAAGAGAGATTTGTCAGCTAATTTGGTACATTTAGAAAAAATATTTAAAGAGGAATCTCCATCAGCTCTAATGTTTGTTTCAGTTTTAGGTTTGGTTCCTGAAATGGATAAGGTTGTAGAATTATGTGAAAAGTATGATGTTATATTACTAGAGGATACTTGTGAATCAATGGGGTGTAAGTACAAACAAGTTAAGTTAGGAACATTTGGTAAGATGTCAAGTTTTTCAACTTATTTTGGTCATCATATTTCAACTATTGAAGGTGGGTTTGTTTCAACTGATGATAAAGATTTATATGATATATTAATATCAATAAGAGCTCATGGATGGGATAGGGATTTAGATACTGAAAAACAAATTGAGTTACAACAAGATTGGGATGTTTCTACTTTTAATGCACTCTATACTTTTTATTATCAAGGTTTTAATGTCAGAGCTACCGATTTACAGGCATACATAGGTTTGAGTCAAATTGATAAGCTTGAAGGTTGGGGTGTAAGAAGAGAATATAATTATTTAACTTATCAAGAATTAGTAAAAAATAATTATTGGAAACCTACTACAGAACTAAGTGATTTTAATTCTAACTTTGCTTATCCTGTAATACATCAAAATAGAGATAAAATAGTTCATGAGTTGGAAAGAAATGGTGTTGAAGTTAGACCTATGATTTGTGGCTCAATGGGAACTCAACCATTTTATGTAAAAGAATATGGTAGGTTAGAGCTACCAAATGTTACAGAAATAGATAGATATGGTTTTTATGTGCCAAATAATCCACATATAACAGATGATGAAATAGTTTTTATTTCTAACATAATTAATGGTCAAATAAATGACTAAAAAATTTACAGATAGAAAAATTATCAATGGTGTTTTTGATGAAGTTAAATTAAATCAACCAAGTTCTTATCAAGATTATCGAGGATACTACTATACGATAAATGATGCTGAAGATAATGATGTTGAGTATGTAAAAGATAAGTTAAGCACTTCATTAAAAAATGTCTTACGCGGAATACACGGTGATTACAAAAGCACAAAATTAGTAACTTGTGTTCATGGAGAGGTCTATTGTGTTATTGTTGATAATAGAAAAAATTCCGATACTTACATGGAATGGGCTTGGGAAATACTTAGTGTACACAACAAAAATATTTTAGTATTACCACCAGGCGTGGGATTAAGTTATCTTATAACTAGTGAAAGTGCTAATATCTTTTATAAATGGGCTTATCCAGGTGGCTATCCCGATGTGGATGATCAATTTACATTGAAATGGAACGATAAAAGTCTAAAAATCTTTTGGCCTATCAAAGAGCCAATATTACAACCGAGAGATTTATGATTAAAATATCTAAAGAAATGAGAAGACTCATAGTAAGTGCAGCATATCATGCTAATCATGGACATATACCAAGTGCTTTATCCATAGTTGAAATTATGAAAAGTTTTAATCAAGTTGAAACTGAAGATGATGTTATGATTTTAAGTAAAGGGCATGGATGCCTAGCTTTATATTCTTTATTAGTTATCCAAGGTCATATTAATGAAAAAGAATTATTGACTTTTGGTAAAAAAGGTAGTAGATTAGGTGGTCATCCAGATAGAAATAAAGTTGATAAAATTTATGCTTCAACTGGTTCACTTGGTCATGGGCTTCCAATTGCTATTGGAACTGCAATTGCAAAAAAAATAATGAAAAAAAACGGAAAGGTATTTTGTGTTATTGGGGATGGTGAAATAAACGAGGGTTCAATATGGGAATCTATTTTGATAGCTGTTGATAATAAATTAGATAATTTAATTTGTGTAGTAGACTATAATAAATCACAAATAAGGTCTTTAGAACCAAAACTAAATATTCAAATGTTTGAGTCATTTGGATGTGATGTAATTGAAATTGATGGGCACGATGTAGACTCTTTAGTACAGGCTATGAAATTAAGTAGTGTAAAAAAACCAAAAGTTATTTTAGCCAATACTGTTAAGGGGAAGGGTATAAAAGAAATAGAAGATAATATGTTTGCTTGGCACCACCGAGCACCAACTGAAGAAGAATATAAAAAATTCTGTGAGGAAATTTATGAGAGCTGAGTTTGCTAAATTATGTCATGAAGTAGTTCAATCTGATTTAAAATCAGTAGTAATGATAGGTGATATAAGTCATTTTCTTTTAAGAGAAACAGAACAAATTGCACCTGACAGATTTTATAATATAGGTATATGTGAGCAATCAATGGTTGGGATGGCTAGTGGTATGGCTATTGAGGGTATGCGACCTATTATTCATACTATTTCTCCCTTTCTTGTGGAAAGAGCATTTGAACAGATAAAAAATGACATAGGGTATCAGAATACAGAGGTGACAATAGTGACGGTTGGTGGGACTTATGACTACGCTGATTTGGGTTGTACACATCATTGTTATGGTGATATTGCTATGATGAGATTAATTCCAAATATGCAAGTGTTTGAACCATCTAGTCCAGTTGAATTTAGAAAGTTATTTAAAGATACTTGGGGTAATGGCCATCCAAAATATTTTAGATTGACAAAAGAACAACATTCACAACAAATAAATGTTAAAGTTGGAAATTTAGAAATAGTTAGAGAATCTAAAGATGGAAGATACGCTTTTGTTACGGGACACATTTTAGATGATGTGTTAGAGTCACCAAACATCGGAGTAATCTATGTTCATACTCTATCTCACATTTCAAACTCTTCAATTAAAGAAGTTGCTGAACTAATTAGCAATTCAAAGAAGATATACTCAGTAGAAAATCATTTTAAAGTAGGTGGTTTGGGTGATCTTATAAGTGATACATTTAATGTTATTGTGCATCGAATTGGTATGGAAAGAAAATTTCTTACCGGTTATGGTTCTTACAATGATCTCAGAAAGGAAAGCAATATGGATAAAAATTCTATAATAAATCAACTGAAGTGGGTATAATGAATAAATATTTAAAAAAATCAATGGGTAAGATTATTAAAGTAGTTGGGGGATCGCTTGATGAATTTAAAGAAAAAACAATTTTAATTACCGGAGCTAATGGTTTAATAGGCGGTTTTTTAACAGACTTTTTTGTTTATCTAAATGAGGAGTTGGGTTTTAATTGTAAGTTAGTTTTAACTAGTCTTAGTAAAAATCCAAAAAGATTAGAAAGTATCATGGATAAAAAGTATGTCACTTACTATTCTAAAGATTTAACCAATGATACTTGGTTTGACGATAAAATAAATTTTTGTTTTTATTGTGCTGGATATGCTCAACCAGGTAAATTTTTATCCGATGCTGATAAAACATATTCTTTAAATACTGATAGTATGAGAGCAGTAATTAACTCCGTTTTATCCAATAATCCAAAGGCTAAAGTATTATTCATAAGTAGTTCTGAAGTTTATGCTCTAAATAAAACCGATAAAGAACACCATGAATCTGATGACTTGAGTGTTTACTTATGGCATAAAAGGATAACATATATTCTTGGTAAAATAGCTGGAGAATACAATATTCAATTATTAAGTGACAACGGGTATAATGTTAGGTCTGCGAGAGTTTCTCTATGTTATGGACCAGGACATCTTATGAGCGATTCTCGTGTTATGAGTGAATTAACACAAAAAGGGATAGAACAAGAAAATGTAAATTTATTTGATGATGGATCTTCATATAGAAAATATCAACATATTTCAGATTGTTGTATAATGTTGATAAATATTATCTTAAAAGGCAAATGGCCGGTTTATAATGTAGGTGGTAAGGAAGAAACAACTATATATGACATGGCAAAAATAATTGGTGATAAATTTAAAAAACGAGTTGTGAGGGGTAAGATTAATAATGATGTAGCCAACTCAGCTCCTAAAAAAGTTTCTATATCACTAGATAGATACGAAGAAGAATTTGGTAATTTTGATTTTACATCATTTGAAGATGGTATGGAAAATTACCTAAATTGGTTTTCAGAAGAACATAAAAAAATAAGATAAGTATGAGATATTGTTTTGATATAGATGGTACTATTTGTACTACTAATTGCCATTATAAAGATGCTGTTCCATATCAAGAAGTCATTGATTGGATAAACAAAAAATATGATGAAGGTCATAGTATTACCCTCTTCACATCTAGAGGAACATTATCAGGTTCAGATTGGGTTGAGTTTACTGAAAAACAAGTAAATGGTTGGGGTATTAAATATCACGAATTGAAATTGGGTAAACCAGCATATGATTTATTTATTGATGACAGAGCTATCAATAATGAAGAGTGGTATAATCAAGAGGGTATAAGTATATGAACATACTTTTAGCAGTTTGTGGTAGTATGGCTATTGGACCTAATTTGATATCCATGTTAAGGGATATAGATTATGTTAATAAAATAGTAGGGATAGATATAGATTTGGAAAATCCAGGTAGGTTTTTAGTTGATACTTTTCATCAAGCACCTAAAACAAATAACAAAAGTTATATTAATTTTGTCAAAAATATATGTAAAATAGAAGAGGTTGATGTTATATTATGTACTTCAACACAAAATAGTCTTATACCATTAAAAAAACATGAGAAAGAATTTAATGATTTGGGAGTGTTAATACCAGGAACTAATTTAGATGACTTACTAATAGCTAATGATAAGGGCTCAATGTTAAAAAAATTGTCATCATTGAAAATAAAATGTCCTGATTATTGTATTCCTAAAACGAAAAGGGATTTTGATTATTTTATAGATAAACATAATGAAGTTGTAGTCAAGCCAAGAATATCATCTGGCAGTAGAGGATTTAAAATATTAGAAAAAAAATATGTAAATGATAATCAAAATATATTTGATAAATTAAACAATTCGCCTAAAATGAATTCAGATGAATACAAAAAAATTATCGTTAAAAATAATAACTTATCTGATATTGTTATGATGGAAAGGTTATATGGTCAAGATTATTCTATATATTCACTAGCTGATAAAGGAAATCCATTAGTTACCATACCTTTTAAAAGATTAAACTCTAAAGAAGGTATATCACTTAAAAGTGAAGTTGATATGAACATCGATGTAATCAATTATGTAAATAAAATAATTAAATCAATGAATTTGGATTGGATAGTAAACTTACAGTTATTTTTAACTGATGATGGGATACCATATATTTATGAAATCAATCCTAGAGTAGCAGGATCTATAATATTAACAAAAGGTGCTAATTGTAATATATTAAAATATGGATTGGATTTAATTTCTAATAAAAAATTAAATATAAACAAACCACTATATTCTAAGATGATAAGATATTATACAGAGGTTTTGGTATGAACAAATTTTCTTTTAAAGAATATAAAACAATTTTAAATTTTATCAAAGATAACTATCAAATTATAGACTATTCTGATGTTACGGATAATACTAATTCTTTTGCTATTATACGGCATGATGTAGAGTTTTCACCTAATAGAGCTTTAGATATTGCTAAGATAGACAAGGAGCTTGGGATTAAATCGTCTTACTTTTTTCAGATTAGAAATAATTGTTATAACTCTTTATCGGGAGAAAATGTTAATATCATAAAAAAAATCAGTAACTTAGGACATCATATTGGAGCACATATAAATACTTCTCAATTTAATTCTCAAAATTCATTAGAATCTTTTGTAGTAGAAGATATAGAAACTTTATCTAAGTACACTAATCTTAATGTGGATAGGTTCTCATTTCATAGACCAAAACCATATCAGTTGAGGGAATATATTAAAATTAATGGGTATATAAATGCATATGACGATAAATATTTTCACTATTATGATAAAATACAACCAAAAAAATTAAGAGTTAAGTATATTGCTGATTCAAATAATAATTGGAAATATGGTCACCCATTGAATTTGAATGTTGATGAAGTTGATAAATTACAATTACTAACACATCCATTTTCTTGGACAAGAGATGGCCTAGATAACTATGATAATTTTAAAAGTGTCATCGGTGAGAAAACAAAAGAAATGGTTAATAGTTTTAATAGTGAAACAAAATCTTTTCCAGCGGAGTTAATGTGAAAAAAAATGTTTTATTTTGGATAGGTGTTAAAAGTAAAAGTGATTTAATGCTTAAAAAACATGGTCAATTTGAGTATTTAGAAATATCAAAATTATCATGGAAATATTGGTGTGATAAAAATAATGTTATATTTTATGAATACAAAGAATCATCAGAATCTGATACAGGCAAACATAGAGTTACTTGGACTAGGTGGTTTGATGTATTTAATCAATTAAATCAATCCAATATACAATATAATAAAATAGCTGTAATTGATGGTCATAACATAGTTAGATGGGATACCCCTAACTTTTTTAATTTAACTAATGGCAAGATAACCGCTTTTAGATCATTAGAAAATTTAAAATGGCTTTATCAAGCTGTTCAAGGGTATAAAAAATTATTTAATAATTACGAATTTGATACAACAAAATACATAAGCACCGGTTTTCAAATTTTTGATAAAGATCATGAAAAGTTTTTATTGGAATTAAAAAATTTTTACTACGAAAATAATCAAAAGATATTAGAATTACAAAAAACTGTACATAGAGGAACGGATCAAACGCCTTATAACTATTTACTTCAAATTAAAAATATTAAAGTAGATTCATTACCAGCTCCATATTTGTTAACTCACCTGAACAGATTTGATTGGTTTAAATATAACTGGCAACTAAATGAAGATAAAACTCCTTACTTTATAAAATATGGGTATATTTGGGCTTTTAGTGGATTTGATAGAACTTTGAGAAATGATTTGATGAAACAGGTGTGGGATTCGGTAAAACATAAATATGAGTAAAAATATAGTTTTTATAGTTAATTTATCAGAAGATAAAAAACCAGGAAGGGATAAGCCTTACGATTACTCTATTAAAAGTTGGGAATATTGGTGTGATATTAATGATTGTGAATTGTTCGTTTTAACAAATCGTATATATCCAGAGGATTATATGAACGCTAATTGGCATAAATTATTTGTATTTCAGTTGTTGGATAGTAGTGGTGTTGATTATAATCAAGTTTTAATTGTTGATGCTGATACAATAATACATCCTGATGCTCCTGATATTTTTAAGCTAACGGATGATAAATTTTGTGCTGTGCGTAGTTACGGTAGTTATGATTGGATGTGTAGAAGTATAGAAAATTATAAAAAACACATGTTTCCTGATATTAATGTACCTTATTTTGAATATTTTAATTCGGGTGTAATATTATGTAACAAAAAACATAAAAAATTTTATGAAAAAATAATAAATTTTTACTTGACTAATAGGGAAAATATAGTTAAATTACAAGAGACATATCAAGTTGGAACAGATCAACCTATATTAAATTTTTTTGTCAAGCAAGAGAATATTGAGTATAAACAATTTGACTATGAGTGGAATATGCAAGATATGAATAGATTTGAGATTTTAGATGATGAGTTGACTTTTACTAAACTTGGTTGGATTTATCATTTCAATGGTATACCGGATGATTTAAGAAATTATATGATGAAAAAAACACAAGAAGAGTTAAATTTATGAAAATATCAGTTTTAATACCAACTAGACAAAGAACAGATGTTTTATATCGAGGAATCGATTCGGTTATAAATCAAGCACATGATATATCAAATTTAGAATTAATATTTAGATTTGATGAAGACGATGACTATGCTTTAAGTGAGTGTATGAAATACTATCAAGTAGAACCTACAAATACTATTCATGAGTCAGCTGATTTCAAATGGGGCAATTCAGATTTTAAAGTTATAGAAACCTTTTCTAAGAAACATAGTATATCTATGAGGTTTATCGTTGGTAAACGGCATGGATATGTTTTTTTAAATAGATACTACGATGAGATGTGTTTTATGTCCACTGGCGAATATCTTTTAATATGGACAGATGATATGATTTTATTAGATAATGACAGATATGATGGGTGGGATACTCTTGTTAATGAAGGAAAGGATCAAATCTATTTGTTTACATTTGATTGGCAAGATGGTTATCCAAGAATAGTACCTAGAAAATTTTATGAATTAAATAATAGATTATCTCCTAATGTTTTAGATGATAGATATTGGATAGAAGTTATGAAAACCGTAGACATCCATGTTGGTTTGGCTTGGAAAGCAGATCATCATTGTCAATGGGATAACAATGAGCCTTTAATTAGTGGCAAAGACATAACCGCATCTGAGGGTAGAGGTGAGTTTATAAAACACAGAAGGGGTACTGTTGGCAGCGAGTGGCAATTCTTTGATATTGAAGATTTAAATAGGATTAAACACTATTTGGATGAAAACCCAAATCATACAAAAACAAGTCAAAGGCATAATCCTAAAAACTTTTACGGACAAGATTTAAACAAACATCCAGATTGTTGGGAGATTTAAGATGAAATTTTTATATTCAAAAGTAGAACCAAATAAACTATTGCATATCATACACAAGGTTGATGAGTTTTACACAATAGAAGATGGGCATAGAAGGGACATAGTTGGTGATGATTCATTTATTCAATTATCTTCTATGAACATGGAGAAGGGACATACATTCAGACCTCATCAACACATTTGGAAATCAGGTGAGAAAGAAGTAATTGCACAAGAATCTTGGGTTGTTATAAAAGGTAGTGTTGAATGTCATTTCTATGACACGGATGGTGAGTTATTAGGTAAGCCTGTGCTTAATGTTGGTGATTGTTCTATAACACTAGGTGGTGGTCATAATTACTTAATATTAGAACATGGTACATTAGTTTATGAATACAAAACAGGACCATATAAGGGACAGAAATTAGATAAGGTGTTTTTAGATGAGTTATAATACAGAAAAAGATATAGATAAAAGTTATTTTAGAGATAAAATAAATAAAGAAAATCCAACAATATTTGATGTTGGAACTTTTGATGGAAATGATTGTTTAGATTTTTTAAATATATTTGATAAACCAAAAATATATGCCTTTGAGGCTGATAAAAGGTCTGTTGATATATTTAAAAAGCATGTTGGTAGTGCAAAAATTAATCTAATACAAACTGCTCTATCCGATGTCAATGGTGAGATAGAGTTTTATCAAAGTGAAAGTGAAACTCGTAGACATGCGAGGTATGATTATGAAAAGACATGGAGTGCTTCTGGTTCAGTTAAAAAACCAGATAATCATTTAAATGTATTTCCTGATGTTCAGTTTGAGTTGAGTAAAGTTAAGTCAACTAAATTAGATACATGGATGCTAGGTAAAAATATTGATTTGATTGATATAATGTGGGTAGATGTAAACGGTGGTGAAGAAGAGTTTTTATCAGGTGGGTTAGAAACCATAAGTAATAGTGTTCATTACCTTTATATAGAGTTTAACGGTGTCGGCGATAAGAAACTTTATGAGAATTGTTATACTACAGAAGATATAAAAGATATTTTGCCTAATTTTAAGGAATTAGGTGTTTATAATTTTATGGGTAATTTTGGAAATATATTATTAAGGAATACTAACATATGAATTGGAAATCAGTAGGTGATTTTGAAACAGATGTTTCACAATATTTTGGAGCAAGTTACGGTATTGCTATAGATAGTTGCACACATGGTATTGAGTTGTGCTTACGATATCTTGATGTGGATGAATTAATTATACCAAAGAGGACTTATATATCTATACCATTTCTTTCTAATAAACTTAATATACCATTAGTGTGGAAGGATGAAAATTGGGAAGATTACTATGAAATAGGTAATACACGAGTTTATGATGCTGCTGTTCTTTGGAAAGAAAATAGTTATATACCAAACACATTTATGTGCTTAAGTTTTCAATTTCAAAAACATTTGAGTCTTGGTAGGGGTGGTATGATATTAACAGATAATAAAAACGCTTATAATAAACTAAAAAAAATGTCTTATGATGGTAGAGAACCTGATGTGCCTTGGAGAGAACAAAATATAGATACAATAGGGTATCATTATTATATGACTCCCGAAACAGCTCAACTAGGACTTGATAAATTACCAAGCGCCATTAAAATCAAACCGAGACAATGGGTAGTTGAAGATTGGCCAGATTTAACTAAAATGGAGATATTTAAATGAAAAGAAAAGCTTTTATAACGGGTATTGCTGGACAAGATGGTAGTTATCTTGCTGAATTATTATTAGAAAAAGACTATGATGTATATGGAATAGTAAGAAGAAATTCTACTCCAGAAAATCAACATAATAGAATAGATCATATTGAATCTGATTTAAATTTAGAGTATGGAGATTTATTAGATGTAAGTTCATTAGAGAGAATGATTAAAGTTATACAACCTAATGAAATATACAATATAGCTGCTCAAAGTCATGTTAGGATTAGCTTTGATATTCCACAATTTACTGTACAAACAAATGCTCTTGGTTTATTAAATATGCTAGAAGGCTGGAGAAATAACTGTCCTACTGCTAGATTTTATCAAGCATCTTCTTCAGAGATGTTTGGTCGTACTGTAGATGAGGATGGTTATCAGAGAGAAACTACAAAGATGGAGCCGACAAGCACTTACGGTTGTACAAAGGTGTTTGGGTATAATATGGTTAAACATTATCGACATGCTTATGGTTTATTTGGTGCTAATGGTATTTTATTTAATCACGAATCTCCAAGACGAGGTGCTAATTTTGTTACCAATAAGGTTGTCAAGGCAGCTGTTAGAATTAAATTGGAAATGCAAGATAAATTAGTTTTAGGTAACATGGATGCTTATCGTGATTGGGGACATTCAAAGGATTATGTTAAGGCTATGCACATGATTATAAATCATAATGTAGCAGACGATTTTGTCTGTGCTACTGGAGTTACAAATTCAGTTCGTGATATGTGTAAATATGTTTTTGATAAATTGGATTTAAATTATAAAGATTATGTAACACAAAATCCAAAATATATGAGAGCTGAAGAACTAAAGTATCTAAAGGGTGATTCTACTAAGATTAGAAAAACTCTTGGATGGAAGCCAAAATATACATTTGAAACCTTGATGGATGATATGATTGAGCATTGGAGAAAATATTATGAATAAATTTACTGGCCATGAAATTAGTTTATTTCAAAATTTTATATGTACTAAGGAATTTAGATTAAACTTGTTAAAAAAAGTTTTACCTGTTTGGGCTGATGTTATTAATCCATATCCAGTTATAATCAATTACGATACTGATATCTATGCTGATGAAGTCCGTTCTTTATATGAAAAGTATATAGAGAACTTACATTTTCAACAGGATTTAAATCGTGATTGGGGTGCACCTATTTTAGATTTTTTTTCAATAACAGATTCACCTTATATTCTATATCTATGTGAAGATTATCAATTTTCTGATGAACTTACTCGTGATAAATTTTCTGAAATATTTGATGAATATAAAGAAAATAATTGTGGGCATTTGATGTTGACAAGAGTTTGGAAATATGCTGAAGAGCATTGGCATAAAAATTCTAAGAGGGGTAAAAACTTGTGGTTGTTTCATTCATCGGAGTCTCCTTACTGGCAATTTGCAGCTGCTGGTTTGTTTGAACGGGAGGTGTATAAACAAGCGGTTGGTGAAACCATAGGTTCTGGTCCTGGTATGATAGGTATAGATAAACTTGAACAATCGGGTTTAACACAAAGAGATATGATGTGTTGTTGTTTAACTGATATACTGATGACACATGAACAACCAAGTGGAACTAGTGAGAGGTAATACATGGAATACATTTTAAGAACTGAAGATGAATATATAGAATACGGTGGTGTTTCAATAAATAAAGCTGCTGTTGAATTTATAGAAAGTATATTGGATAATGGTAAAACTATATTGGAATTAGGAAGTGGTCCAGGTTCAACTGTAGGTTTGGGTAAAATTTATAATTTATATTCCGTTGAAAATCAACCCGAATGGTTTGATAGGTATTCAAAATATACAACCTATATAAATTGTAGAAGTAAATCATATGATGAAACTTATACAAAACCCAATGGTTTTTTAAACGATAAAGCTTGGTATCATCCAGACGATTTGTTTTCAAATTTACCAAATAGTTATGATTTAATTTTAGTTGATGGACCAGGTGGTTTTTCACATGGTTGGGGGCGAGGTGGTTTTTATAAACACATTGATAAATTTAATACTGATGTTCCAATTGTCTTTGATGATATAAATAGAGATGAAGAAAGTGAATTGATGAAACGGGTATCGGAATATATTGACAGACCTTACAAATATTTAGAAACGGATTTTGAAAACGAAATTGGCTATATATTATGACTAAATTGACCAAAAAATATGTAATAGGAACTCATGTGATGTGGTTCGAGATAGGAATGTATGAAGACTTTCTTAACGGGTTAGTAAATTTACTAACAAATATAGACGAAGATAGTCTTTATAATGTTCAAGTGGATATATGTTTCAATATGTCAGAGGTCATAGAAAAAATTGATACGGACAAAATAACGCCGGAACAACTTAAAACTAAATTTGAAGAACTAACAGAGATATTTCATATAAAATTAGGAGCTAGGCTTAATGTCACTAAACATATTATAGAAAAAAATAAGTATTATTTCCATACTGATTACAGAAGAAATTTGAACTATAACTATTGTAAGAAAGTAGATTATGTCATGTGGGGCGAAACCGATAGTTTTTTTCCACGAGAAGCATTTGAAGTAATAGAAACATTGGCTAAATACACGGATGAGCAAGGAATACATAAATATTTACTGAGTTTTTCAGATAGAAAAATGTGGGATGCTAGTTGGGATCCATTGGTTCATGTTGATTATCGAGATGTTAAGTTTATAGATGATGATAATGGGCATCTATATACTAATCAAGCTAAATCACAATTATCTATAGAAGAGATGAATAAAATAAATGATAGAGCCGAGGAGTTTGATTTTTCATATATAACTAATCCAAAAATAAGTGGAGCTTGTTTGGTATTATCATCAGATTTAATCAAGTTTGGTGTGAACATACCATCTTGTATGTTGTATAATGATGATGAGGGTTTGTCGATAATGTGTCAAAAACTATTAGGTCAAAACTTTATGCAGTTTGTATGTCAAAATGTTTTACACATACACGCTAGAAGACATCCTCAAAAAAGATTGTATGTAAAAAATGAAGATAATCCACATTCTTTTATTGGAAATAAAAACAATAATTTTCAAGAATTTTTGAAATTATCAAAAGAAAATATAAATAAATTAATAACAGGTCAAGGTAAATTTATAGAATACGATGACCTACGAACTATATTGGAGAAAAAATGAAAACAGCATTAATTACGGGAATTAGTGGTCAAGATGGTTCTTTTTTAGCAGATTTTTTGTTAAAAAAAGGATATGAAGTGTATGGTATGGAAAGAAGATGTTCCACACCAAATAGAACAAATACTAAACACCTTGAAGGTAAGGTGACATTTCTCTATGGGGATTTAACAGATCAAAATTCATTGTTAAGATGTATAAAACAATCTGATCCTGATGAGGTTTATAATTTAGCATCTCAATCATTTGTCGGTGAAAGTTGGAATACACCAGAACAATCGGGTGATGTTACAGGTCTTGGTGCTTTAAGAATGTTAGAGGCTATACGAGAATACAACCATTTATATCATCATAAAGATATTAAATATTATCAAGCATCAACATCTGAAATGTTTGGTAGGATGGAAAATTATGCTGATGAAAATACACTATTTTATCCACGTTCACCTTATGGTGTTGCTAAGTTATATGCTCATTGGATAACAATTAACTACAGAGAGTCATATAATATGTTTAATTGTTGTGGTATACTTTTTAATCATGAATCGGAAAGAAGGGGTGTTGAATTTGTAACAAGAAAAATTACAGATGGTATTGCTAAGATACATTTGGGGGTTAAAGACACTATAAAGTTAGGTAATTTGGATGTAAAACGAGATTGGGGATATGCTCCTGACTATGTTGAGTGTATGTGGAGAATGTTACAACAAGATGAGCCTGATGATTATGTAGTAGCTACTGGTAAATTTCATACATTGGGTGATTTCTTAGATGAATCTTTTAAAAGTATTGGTGTAGATGACTGGTCAAAATATGTTGTTCAAGATCCAAAGTACATGAGGCCTGCTGATGTATTTTACTTAGCTGGTAATGCTGATAAAGCTAAATCAAAGTTAGGGTGGAAACCTAAAACATCATTTGAAGGCATGATTGATATTATGGTTAAAAACGATATTCAAAAATATAGGAAATAATATGAAATTAGCTTATGTAGTAGACTCCTGTGCTCAAAATTCATTTTATGTAAAAGATGGAGTTGGTTATGATTTTATTAAACATAAACCATATGCTCATAATCGATCTATTAATCCAAGTTTAACTATATCAAGTTGGAATTTTCCATTTTTATTTGGTGATGGGTGTTTTTTAAATTTAATAGAATGGGTTAAGGAAGATTTAGATTTTCCTGATTACGATTTGGATATAATACTTTATGGTTGTGAAAGAGCGGGTTTGGATAATGAAACAAAACATCTCTATTCGGTTGATAGGTTGAGAAAAAAATACCCAAATGCTAAAATAGTAGGTTGGGCTAAAGAACAAGAATTATCCGTACACAATAGAGAAGTTAGGTATGATAATTGGATGAAATTCTTTAAAGAATGTGATACTATGTCAGCGCATGGTATATCTACTATGAAAGAACTAAATGAATGGAAAGAAATAGAAAATAATACAGAAAGAAAATTTAATTTTATATCATGCCCTATAAATATAGATCCTTATTATGATTTATTTTATACAGACGAGAAGGAAGAATCTCTTTATGGTTATTTACCAAATCCAATGCATCGTAGAGGTAGAACTTATGAGTTTGTCTCCTACCTAAGTAAAAAATATAAAATTCCAGCTAAGTTTAAACCTCTTAAAGAAAATCAAAAGTTTGATCATATGAATCAAACAGATTTTATAAAACTTTGGAGTTCTAGTATGTTTCATTTTAACTTAGATCCTGTAATAAATCATCCAGGACACCAAACGATTCAAGTAGCAAATGTTGGTTCAATTAACATGGGTGGAATGAATGAGTCACATTTTCTTTTGTATCCTGAAACTGCTACATGTGATTATAAAATACTTGAAGATAAATTTGTAGAATATTTAGAAGATGTTGACAAGCGATTTGAAGTTATAAATTATGCTTGGAAAAAATTAAATGCTTATTATAGTTTTGATATAATAAGAGATCAAATAATAGAATTGTATGATAAAAATTAAAATACTTAATCCTACTAATGGAAGAAATGAACCCACATTTCGCCCATTTCAATTTCTTAGAAATACGATTAGAGACTATAGCATAGAGATAACCGATTCTGATGATTTTGATTATCTTTTTATAGGCATGTCTGATTTTTATGATATGAGCATGACATTAAAAGATAGTGTTGATTGGGGTTTGAATAATATAGATAAATTAAGTCAAGGTGGTGATCACTTTTTATTTGATGGGTTTGATTCCACTTCTATGGTTGGTAGTTATGAGGTGTTTGAAAAGTCAAATGCTAAATACCTGTTTAAGAATCAATTGTTAAAAAATAAAAATGAATATAAAAATACATATGCTTATGGTAAGTGGTGGTTTGGAACCGGTAGTGGCTTAGATATATCTTATGATATACCAGATGATACTTGGTCAAGAATAAAGCTATCGGGTTTTAATTTAGGTTCACAATTACCTAATTTTCATAGTCATATGAAAATGTCACCAAATAAAACAAAAGATATATGTGCTATATATCAAGGTGAACATCCACCTGTTCCATATAATCAAGTTGTAGCACCTGGTATACAATATACAGAACATAGGACAGGAGCTTGGAATAAATTAAAAGCTATAAGTCATGAGTATTCAATATTAACTGGTAAATTACCTAAAGAGCAATATCTTGAAGTATTGTGGAATTCAAAAACAGCTTTATCTCCATTTGGGCAAGGAGAAATTTGTTATAGAGATTTTGAATTAATGCAATTTGGTACATTAATGATAAAACCTGATATGGATATGGTAAATACCTTTCCTAATCCTTACATAAAAGATGATACCTATATAAGTGTTAAAGCTGATTGGTCAGATTTAAATGAAACGATAGAAAAAGTGCTTGCTAATTACAAAAATTATGAGTATATTATTCAAAACTTTAGAGAAGTATTTAAAAAACAATATACTATTGAAAATATGTGTATGTACTGGTACAATATTTTTAGTAAAATGAGTACAATTACCAATGAGGAGTAACAAATGAAAATAGCAGGACTTTGGAATGGACACGATTCGTCTTTTTGTGTACTAGAAAATGGCGTACCGACTATACATGCTGAACTTGAACGGTATACTAGAGAAAAAGAACCAAAAGGTGATTCTTTTGAGTTATTTAAAAAAGTTTATAAAAATCAAGATGATATAGATTATTGGGTAACTTGTTCCCCACTAGATAGTTTTCAGAATGGAAGTAAACGGTGTGTAAAAGTTAGTGATGATTTTAATCATGAAATTTATGGAGTTGGTCATCACCAAGCACATGCTGCTAATGCTTTCTTTTCAAGTAATCACGATGAAGCACTTATTATAACAATGGATGGTGGTGGAATAGAATTAGATGGTCAATCAACTTGTAATACTATTTGGAAGGGTGTTGGAAATAAAATAGAACCTATAGCAATCATACCACAACAAGAATTAAATATTGGGAATGTTTGGTCAAGATTTACAAAGGATATATTCGGTTTAAATACAGGATACCCATATGGTCATCAAGCTGGTAGTGTTATGGCACAAGCTGCTATGGGTGATAGACAAAAGTTTAGAAATTGGATAGATTGGATGGAGAAACAGCATGGTAAAAGTGCTCCTGGTTACTTTTTTGTAGACCATTTATATAAATTTTTAGATGAAACTACTTTAAGTGGTATGGGTGATAAAGAAGTTGAACAATTAAAATTTGATATCGCTGCTGGTTTACAACAATGGACAGAAGATACTATGAAAGACCTTGTTCAAACAGGATTAGATAAATATAATTCAAAGAACCTATGTTTATCAGGTGGTGTTTCATTAAATTGTGTTGGTGTTACAAAGATATATGATTGGTTTGATATTGATAGTATTTACACCCCACCGGTGCCATACGATGCTGGGTTATGCTTAGGTGCTGCTCAATATGTATATCATCAAGAGTTAGATAAACCAAGAGTTGTATGGAGTGATAACAGCCCAACTTATTTAGGTGAAACATATGGAAAAGATAAAGTTGATGAGGCTTTAGAAAAATATAAAGACCAAATAATTGTAGAACAATGTGATGATGATAGAGTGGTAGAGTTATTAGATGAGCAAAATATAATATCAGTATTCGGTGGCGGTTCAGAATCAGGTAGAAGAGCTTTGGGTAATAGAAGTATTTTGGCAGATCCTAGAAGTCCTAGCATGAAAGATAAGATTAATGAAAGAGTGAAACATAGACAATGGTATAGACCATTTGCTCCATCTATATTAAGAGAAGAAGTTAAAAATTGGTTTGATAAAGATGTAGATAGTCCATATATGTCTTTCTGTTTAAAATTTAAAGAAGATAAAAAAGATAAAGTTCCAGCAGTTATTCATTTTGATGGTACTGCTAGACTACAAACTGTTTCGGAAAAAGATAATAAATGGTATCATGGATTTATTAGCAAATGGTTTAAAACATCTGGAGTACCTATCGTCTTAAATACAAGTTTTAATGACAGAGAACCAATTGTAGAAACACCTGAACATGCTATAAATTGTTACATGGGGACTAACATAGATTATCTCTATTTTTTTGATTTTGGTCTATTAATTAAAAAAACTAAATGATAAAAATAAAATTATCAGATCCCCAAAACATGAAATGTTTTAGTGGGCTCATTCACACTAGAAATTTACTAAGAGATTATAGTATAGAAATAACTGATTCTGAGGATTATGATTATGAGTTTATAGATCACACCAAATTTATAAATAACTCACTTACATTACATGATAGCATAGATTGGGGATTAGAAGAGTTATCTAAAAAGTCAGGTGATTACTTCTTATTTCATGGTGGAGATTCGACTTCAATTATGGGTGTCTATGAGGTTTTTGCTAAGTCAAATGCTAAATATCTGTTTAAAAAACAATTGTTATCTCAAGAAGATTATAAAGAAAAAACAACTATAAACAAATGGTTTTTTGAAAAAGGTTCAATTTTAGATAGAGGTTATGATATACCAGATAATATATATGATAGAATAAAACTTACTGGTTATAATGTTGCACATAACTGGCCTCATCTACAAAAAATGCAAGTCGGTAATGTAGACAGAGATATAGATGTCTGTGCTATATATCAAGGTATATTGGATAATGGTAATATGGATCATCAATTAAGAAGTGATGTTCTTTACACTAAACATAGAAATGGAGCTTGGAAAGAGTTAGAGAAGATTAAAGATAAATATAATATAGTCAAAGGTCAATCATCGCCACAACAATTTGTTGAAGTAATGAAGAGGTCAAAAATCGGATTATCTCCATTTGGTATGGGTGAGTTATGTTATAGAGATTTAGAATTAATTCAATGGGGATGTTTATTAATCAAACCCGACATGAGTAAAGTTATAACAGAGCCAGACTTCTTTAAACCTATGGAAACTTATGTATCAGTTAAACCAGATTGGTCTGATTTAAATGAGACTATTGAAAAAGTGCTTGCTAATTACAAAGATTATGAGTATATTATCAACAATGCTAGACAGAAAGTAGTGGAGATGTATTTATACGAAAATGTCTGTATGTATTGGCACAATTTTTTTGCTAACCTAAGTGGGATAGAGAATGAATAAAATAACATCAGTAATACCAACCTATAATAACTTACCATTTCTAAAACTAACTGTTACATCAATTAGACAGAATTGCTATTATAATGATATGCCAATCTTTATCTTTGCTGAGAATTGTACGGATGGTACAAACGAGTGGTTAGCACAAAATGCTGATAAACTTGGTATTGATTATCATATAGAAAATGATGGGGATAGAGAAAATCAACGAGGTATCGGTGGTGGTATTGATTTATGTGTTAGTCATGTTAAAACTGAATTTGTTAATATATTACATTCAGATTTTTGGTTAGGTCCTAATCAAGACATTGAATTATTAAAACTATATGATGATATCAAACCAGGTGAAAGACTAATTGCTTCTTCATTTAGAGTTCAGCCGAACATATTTCCAAACGATCCTCCATATAGACCTGGTACTATATTTGTTGATTTTGATGAGTTTGGTGTTCATGATACAGACTTTGATGGTGATTATTTTGACCAATGGTCTAATGAATTTACTAAAGATAATGATATTCAAATTAGAAAAGCTGGTGGTGCTGGATACTTCTGTAGAACAGAAGACCATATAAATATTGGTGGTAACGATCCTAGATTTCAACCTATGTATTGGGAAGACAAAGACCTTTTTATGAGAATGCAAATGGAAGATTACAAATTTGTAATGACAAGTAAATCTCTTATCTGGCATTTTACTTCAAGGACATCGAGGTTTCCTGATGGAACTAAGAATTTAGATAACAACCAACGACCAGCACATATAGTAAGATGGGAACAAAGAGCTATGCAAAGGTTTATAGAGAAGTGGGGTATGTTACCTCAAGAAGATAAAGACACATTTGTTGTACCCATTACTGGTACAAATAACCAAAATAAAATAGAGTGGCCATTTTAATGAAAAGAACACTAATAATAGGACACCGTGGCTATATAGGTTCACGATTAGTTAAAAGTATCGTTGCTGATGGGA
>Ga0209535_1000953_pt1 | contig 20082 bp, 6 predicted proteins | sample LinPmetageLP28_FD_184041 | JGI IMG/M metagenome (GOLD analysis project Ga0209535, IMG submission 184041) | Marine viral communities from the Pacific Ocean - LP-28 (SPAdes) (version 2) | ecosystem: Environmental > Aquatic > Marine > Oceanic | place: Pacific Ocean | collected 2009-08-22
CTTTACAGAAACTTTGGACTAGGTTACGACAACCTAAATCAAGTTTGGTATGTAATTACTGCAAGTAACCTTGATAGTAGTGTATCTTTTAGTTTAACAAATGCACAGAATACAAGTGGAACAAGTTTAGATAATAGTTGGTTAGTTGATTTTCAAACAGATGGTGTTACATATACTGTCAGTTCAAGAAGTTTAGATAGATACTGGGCAAGTGTGTTAGAAACACGTTTCTTTTATGATGGCACACAAAAAGTCTATGACCCAAAAACTGGTAAAGTGATAAACGATTTTATCAATGTACTAAAGACAAACAATGCTCCGGATGTGAGCACACCACTAAACAGTGATGAGATACTTGACATTATCGGGCAACCAGTTGAATCTGATGGCTTTATTGATGACTTTAGAGTGCGTATTTCCTATAAAGATTCAGACAATGATGGCGTACCAGATAATCCAGATTATTTTGAAACATTGGTTGCTCCAGAAACCAATCCAAATAGCAAGAGAATATATCAACAACAAACAATTGACTTTGATAACCTTGAAAGATATACACCACTAGCAAGCGGAGTTGTTGTAGGGTCTTTGGCAACAAAAAATGCAATTGAACTTGTGAAAAGCGAATATAATGACGCACAGGTTTTTTATGCATATACAGATAAGAAGTTTTACAAATTAAGTATTGCATACAACGGAGTTAGGACTATTGCTGAAATTTCTGGGTATCAAACATTTGTGGGGAGACAAGACTTAAACTTCCAGTACAGGCACAATGCCCCTCTAAGCAGACGTATTGACCCAGGTAGTACAAATATCATAGACATCTATTTGCTCACGCAAGCATATTATACTGCATATCAAAATTATATTAGAGATACAACCGGTACTGTTGCAGAACCTGCACAACCAACAATAGAGCAACTTACCACTTCGTATAGTACACTTAATCAATACAAGATGATCAGTGATAATATTATTCTTAACAGTCTAACATTCAAGCCTTTATTTGGGACAAAAGCACCATCTGAACTTAGAGCCACTATCAAGTGCGTTAAAAATGCTACCAGTACAGTTAGCACAAGTGAAATAAAAAGTCAAGTGATAAATGCAATTAATCAGTATTTTACTATTGACAATTGGGATTTTGGTGATACGTTCTTCTTTTCAGAACTTAGCTCATACTTGCATGACCAACTTGGAAGTATAATCAGTACCGTTGTACTTGTTCCAACTAATCCGTTGAAAAGTTTTGGTGATTTATACGAAATACGCTCTCAGTCAAATGAAATATTTACTAATGCGGCAACTGTCAATGATGTTGAAGTCATTGATGCACTAACAAGCAGTCAACTTAGAACTGCATCTAATAGTGGAGTAGTATAAACTATGGCTAAGCGTATACGCTCTGAGGATTTTTTACCAGAAATCTTTCAAACTGCTGCAAACAAACAACTTCTAAGAAGTACTCTTGATCAACTTACTCAGAACCCAAAACTTAAACCCACTGAAGGTTATATTGGACGTAAGATTGGTCCTGGCGTAACTGCAAGTGACAACTATATATTAGAACCAACACAGACAAGAACTGATTACCAATTAGAGCCTGGGGTTGTGCAACTGAAAACAGACACTAGTGTAGTTGAGAATGCAATTACATACCCTGGAATCATTGACAGTTTGCAAATGCAAGATGCAAATGTAACACGTGATGATAGACTTCTAGAAAGTGAACACTATAGCTTTGATCCAATGGTTGATTTTGACAAGTTTGTGAATTTTGGCCAGTACTATTGGATACCACCCGGACCTGACAGTGTTGATGTATTTTCAAACGGGGTACCGACAACAGATACGTTTGATGTTACATACAATAATGGTTATAATTTTTCAGGAGAAGCAGGAAGCCTCCCAACATTAACTTTGGTACGTGAAGGAAATTACGTATTTGATGTAAACACCGGCGGTAGAAATTTTTGGATACAAAGTGTCCCAGGTACTAGCGGAGTGTTACCACAACAGGCAAATCAAAGTTCAAGAGATGTTCTTGGTGTCAGCAACAACGGTGACGATGTTGGCAACGTGGTATTTAATGTTCCTGCAAAAACTGCACAGAACTTTTTCTTTACCCTTGCTGATATTGGAAACACAGACTTAGTTGAAGATACACTAAAGTTTAGCGATATAAACAACCAATTTGTTGATGTATTCTTAGCGGCAAATGGTGGAATAGATGGCATTACAGATTTACAAAATAGAACACTTCTAATAACCACTGAGACTGATTTGGGTTGGGAAAATTTTACACCTTTTGACGACACACTTTTTGATCAGGACAATCCAGGAATACCAAACGCCGCATTTGACAACAGTGTTGCAATCTCAACAAATTCAGAGCGTTATGTACAGTGGAGGATAAATTTTAACTATGCAAATCCACTTCGTCCATTTATTGAACTCACAAAAGTTCAAGATGTTGCAAATCTAAGCAAAACACAGATACAATATGGTACTGAATATGCTAATGCAACTATGTACAAGGATGCAGAAGGTGAATTTCAACGCCAGCCTCTTATAACTGCTAATCTTGATATACTTTATTATCAAGATGCAAGTGACGAACTAAACTTTGGTATAATAAGAGTTGTTGATCAAGCAAATAGTGAAGATTTAAACGTAAATGATATCATTGGAAAACCAAACTATACATCACCAAACGGTGTGGTATTTGCAAACGGATTAAAAATTAATTTTATAGGATCTGTTGTTCCAGAAAGTTATGCGAACATAGAATACTATGTAGAAGGAGTGGGTACTGCAATAGAGCTATTGCCTGTAACTAATTTTGTTACACCAGAGACATATACAAAGTCAGAAACTGTGCCTTTTGATAGCACGGCGTTTGATAATGGTGGTTTTGATGCTACTTCAGATGCTCCAACAGTTCAAGACTATATGCTTATGAATAGAGCTTGTATTGATTTGAATGCGTGGTGTCGTGGTAATAGATGGTTTCATATTGATGTGTTGAATGCAACTGCAACATATAATAATACAATTTTAAACATAGACAACAATGCAAGAGCAAAACGTCCAATACTTGAATTTAAAAAGAGTCTTAAACTATTTAACTATGGTACAATTTCAACCAATCCGGTTGATATAATTGACTTTGCAGAGACTGATGCAATGTCAAATATCAACGGTACCTCTGGTTATGCAGTTGACGGGTATAGTTTTATTAATGGATCAAGGGTAATATTCAACGCTGATCTTGATCCAGAAGTAAGAAACAAAATTTACACTGTATCTTTTGTTAATCTTGGAGCAGGTGATGTAATTGATTTACAACCTGCAAGTTTAACACAACCTGATGTAGCCACTAATACGATTGTTGTTGTTTTGTCTGGACAAACAGAACAAGGTAAAGCGTATTGGTATAATGGCACAACTTGGGTCAGTGCTCAACAAAAAACAAGCACAAATCAACCACCAATGTTTGATATATTTGATGCAAGTGGATACAGTTTAGGTGATGAGGTAGTGTATCCTTCAAGTACATTTATTGGTACTAAAATATTCAGTTATGCAATAGGGACTGGTGTAACTGACAGCATAATTGAACAACCTTTAAAGTACCTTACAATTGCAAACGTTGGAGATATAGTATTTGATAATAATCTCTACATAGATAAATTCGTCTACGTAAGTGGCACAACAAGTTCAACACAAAACATTGACACAGGGTTTGTTAGACAATACAAAACCATAGATACTTTTGATAAACTTATTGGATGGCAGACCAGTTTCACTAATGTAGTGCAAAGGCAAAGTTTCAGTTTTGATTTTGCTGGTGATGCACTGGTTCTAGATATTGAAGTGATAAGTGATAGTAGTCTTGTTCCTGTAAAGGTTTTTGTAGAAGGTCAATTTGTTCTTCCAAACACATATACCTATAACACCAACAGTGCTGGCGTTACAGAAATTACTTTTAATGCAAATGTAGTTGGACAACCAGATACTTTGCCTGCAGTCGGAGCAGTCGTTGAAGCACAGGTAATAAGCAATAGTGCAAGTAGTATAGGTTTTTATACTATACCTGATAATTTAGAATCCAACGCCATGAACGAAAATAGTGCAAGTTTTACACTTGGGACTATTAGAACACACTATGAAAGTATATGCCAAAATTTAGAAAATTTTGCAGGTAAAATACATGGTGCAAACAATGTACATGATTTAGGAAATGTTGTCCCTTATGGAGAACTTATACTCCAGCAGAGTGCACCGTTAACACTTACTACTCCTTTTATAAACGAAAGGCAGTTTGACTATTTTCGTGCCTTAGATCTCAATTCAAATGAGTATAACAAAACAAAAAATAAAATTTTAGATTATGTAAGTGCAAACGATTGGGAAAATAAAACAACTGCACAAATATTAGATGATACACTGGCAGCAATCAATGAAGGAAAGTCTGCAATCACTCCTTTTTACTGGACAGATGCTATTCCAAGCGGTTCTGTTTTTGAGACAACAGCATACACAATAAGTCCAATTACAAGTTACACCTTTGATACGCTTAACAGTTATAATTTTACAAGTGCAAATTATAAAGGCTTGCTTGTATACCTTACACCAAAATCAACAGGAGTACAAGAACAACTTGTTGCTGATGGACACGACTATACAGTTGCAACAGATGGTCCAAGAATTACAATTAACAGTGAAAATATTACACTGGCAATTGGTGATATTATCACCATTAATGAATATGACGCTACATATGGAAGTTATGTTCCAGCAACTCCTAGTATGCTAGGATTGTATCAAGTTTATAAGCCACAGATGTTTTTAGACAATACCTATATAACTCCAACCAATGTAATACAAGGACATGATGGTAGTTTAACAGTTGCATTTGATAACGGCGATTATAGAAATAACGTGCTATTAGAATTTGAAAAAAGATGCTATAACAATATAAAATTATCTATAGAAGAAAAGTATTTTCCACCGATACAAGCAGTTGATGTTATTCCTGGACAGTTTAGAACTACAGAGTATACACTTACAGAAATTAATAATATTTTAAATGTAAGTTTTCTGTCTTGGGTAGGAACGCAGAGAGTTCCTTATAAGATACAAACCTATGATGCTGACAACGGCTTTACATGGAACTACAGTCAAAGTGCAAATCGACTAGATGGTAATCCACTATTAGGTTTTTGGCGAGGTATTTACTTTAATCTCTATGATACTGATTCTCCGGATACAACTCCGTGGGAAATGGTAGGTTTAAGTGTAAAGCCAACTTGGTGGAATACAACATACGGACCTGCACCATATACCAGTGGTAATACAGTTCTATGGCAAGATATGGCAGATGGTAAGATTGCTTACCCAACTGGTGATGTAATTAAAACACAATATATACGTCCACAACTTTTAGATTGTATACCAACTGACTCGCAGGGTAACCTGGTTGATCCAATGATCAGTATTGTTGGAAGTTACGATATAAACAGTTTTAAGAAGTCATGGGTAGCTGGCGATTATGCACCAACGCAAACTGCCTGGAGACGAAGCAGTTATTATCCTTTTGCAATACAAAGATTACTAGCACTGACTAAACCGGCAAAATACTTCAGTTGGTTTGCAGATAGAGATTTATACAAATATGACGCAACTCTAAAACAATGGTTGTACAACAAACGATTTCGAATAAATGCAACCGAACTCCAGATCTACGGTGATGGAGTTGCAAAAAATAGTTATATTAACTTTATCGTAGATTACAATAGAGTATCAGGATTAGATAGTACAACTCTGCTTACAAACAGACTAGCAAATCTTGACATACGTTTGTGTTACAGAATGGCAGCATTTAGTGACCAAGGATATTTAAAAATATTTTCTGAAAAGTCATCACCAAACAGTTTAAATAGTAGTCTTCTATTACCTGATGAGAGCTTTCAACTTTCGTTGTACAAAAACCCAAGTTTTAACGAAATACAGTATTCAGCAGTGATAGTACAGAGAACAGTAGGCGGTTGGAGTGTTGCAGGTTATTCAACTGCTAAGCCTTACTTTAACATTTTGAAAAGCACTGCTGCAGGAACGTTTGGAACTTTTACTGTTAATGGCTTTACTGCACGTGTTCCTCAAACTTTTAGTGATGATGTAGTTCAAGTACCTTATGGTTATGTGTTTACCAGCCAATCAGCGGTAGTTGACTTTTTGGTAAGTTATGGACAATTATTAGAAAAACAAGGGTTAACATTTGATAGTAATGAGAACGAATTAATAATAAATTGGACACAAATGGCACAGGAGTTTATCTACTGGGTAGGTCAGGAGTGGACTGTTGGTAGTGTAATAAATTTGAACCCAGCCGCAAATGTATTAAAATTAAGTCAACCATTTAGTGTAGTAGAAAGTTTAGCAAGCGAAAACATTGATGATATATTATTAAATCAAAACTTTAGGTCTTTGGCACCTGAAGATTATGCAGTTGAACGGTTAGATAATGAGCTTAAATTAATTGGACTTAATAACAATACTTTTAGCTTCTTAAATGCTAGATTCACTTCATATGAACACATAATTGTTTTTGATAACACAAGTATTTTTAACGACCTAATGTACGAGCCAGTAACTGGTGCTAGACAAAATAGATTATTGATAAATGGTTTTACTGTTTATGACTGGAATGGTACACTTGATGCTCAAGGTTTTATACTGAACCAAGATAATATCAAAGAGTGGGAGCCAAATGTTGCCTACACAAAAGGGCAAATTGTAGAATACAAGAACAGTTACTGGAGTGCTACTACAATACTTCCTCCTAGTGCTACGTTTGTGTTTGCAGATTGGATTAAGAGCGACTATAATAGAATACAAAAAGGTCTACTTCCAAACTTAGCAACCAAGGCAGACGAGCTCGAAGATAATTACAATATAAAGACTGCTAATCTAGAAGGTGACGGCACTTTACTTGGACTTGGTTTAATAGGTTTCCGTCCACGTCAGTATATGCAAAATTTAAACCTAGATGATATATCACAGGCAGGATTGTACGCAAGTTTTCTAGGAACAAAAGGAACAATTACTGCGGCAGAAACATTTACAAGTGCTAATCTCGGTAAAGAAACAGCAGAATATGATATATTTGAAAACTGGGCAATACAAAGAGGATTGTACGGTGCTAACGCAAATAGAAGTTACTTTGAATTACAACTAGACGAAAGCAAGTTGTTGAGTAACCCAAGTACTATTGCAGTTATAGATCCACAAGAGTTTAACAATGCTGAACAAACTGTTTTAATTCAAAATATATACAAACAAAGTTATAACATAACAAATAAAAACATTCTACCTACGATATCTGCTATTCCAGAAGATGTTGGTTTACCAACAGCTGGATATGTGAACTACGATGATGTTGAACTTAAAGTTTTTGACTATGATGACTTAACAAACGTTATAAACGATCTTGACAACATAGTTGTTGGAACTAATATTTGGGTAGCCAAAGCAAACAGTTATGATTGGAACATTTATAGAGTAAATCTTGTAAACTCAACACTGACCACAGTAGTTGATAACCTTAACGAAACATCTACGTTTACATTCAATGTGCCGCACGGATTGGTTGTTGGACAAAGATTGATAATTAAATTTTTTAACACAGACGTTGATGGTGCCTATATTGTACAGACTGTACCTGGGTTAAAAACACTCACAGTGAACCTTAGTTTACCCGAAGGTATAACAACAATCACAAATGGTGATGGAAGATGTTTCACACTTGAAAGTGTAAGAGTTGCACAACCAAGTGATATACCAGCGTTGAGTTTTTCAACCAGTTTAACAACAGGTAATCAAGTTTGGGTCGATGATAACGGCGCAGGTAATTGGCAGGTATTAGAAAAACAAAATCCATTTGGAGTTGCCACTGACATTCAAGCAACGATACCAGTAATTGATGATTTGTTTGGAACAACTATTGCACAAGGTTTAAACAATCAAGGATTATTAGTAGGTGCAACAGGTTACTCAAGTTCAAGAGGTGGCGTTTATGCTTTTAACAAAAACAACACCGGCACATATTTACAAAAAACAGTTCTTTCACCAGATGCATCTTTATCATTTTCAGGATTTGGGTTTAGTAGCGATGCAGGTAATACAGAATGGGCAATCGTTGGTGCACCTGCATCAGATAGTAATAAAGGTTATGCAACTGCAATCAATAGAACTGCATCAGACGGAAGTTTTGCACTCTATCAAAACTTTAATACAGGAACAAACGACGCAGACAAGTTTGGTTATAGTGTAGCAGTAAGCGCCGATGAGCGTTGGATGTACATAAGTGCTCCAGCAGACAACAAAGTTTATGCTTATAACAAAGTAAATGTACAAAACCAACGCTTGGAATTCACAGGTGACGGTGCAAGTAGTAATTTTGTAATACAACCAACAATGCAAGTTTCAGCAAGTGTTGCAATTGCTCAAACACAAATTGCAGTCACACTAAACAATGTGACTCAAACTGCTGGAGCAGATTATACTGTATCAATATCTGCAGGATCTCAACAGGTTAATTTTACTACACCACCAAATGAAAATGACGATATAGTAATAATTCGACGACAGAGTCAAAGCTATTTTCCTACTATATCAACAACAAACTTTAGTTTTAGTACCTTGTTCACTGCTAATGACATATACTCGATGACTGTAATCGTTGACGGCAAACTATTGCGTCCATTCTTTGATTACTCTATAGTAGGAACTAATATTGTGTTGGGAGTAGCTATCAGCACTGGTTCACTTACTATAAACGCAAAGACACATTGGGACTTTGTAAACACCTTTACTGCAACAGGCTTAGGAGCAAGTGACCAATTTGGTTATGATATTTCAACCACAACAGACGGTAGACAAATATTAGTTGGTACACCAGATGCAACAATTGGCACAAATGCTTTGGCTGGTGAAACGTATATAATTGACAGAAGCGTTGAGAGATTTCAAGTCTCAAATGCCGCAACTGTTGCATACACAACGAGTGTTACACCAACAGCACCAGTGTCGGTAACACTTAACGGCACATATCTTATTCCAACTGGTAATGCAAACAATGCCCAGTTTAGCGTGGCAGGGAGCGTAATTACAATTGGCACAACTCTTAATCCAGTTATACTAACAGTTGGTGATATAATAGAAGTTGAAACAAATAGTTTCTCTACCTTACAACAATTTAACAGTGTGTTAAATGGCGGAAACTACTTCTTTGGTCGAACTGTAGATATGTGCTCAACAAATTGCAGTGCATATATTGCTATGCCTAACGATAGCGTTGTACAAACCGAAGCAGGAAGTGTTGAGCGTTGGATCAATCAAAGTCGATTGTTTGGAACTATTACTGGAACTGTAACCAATCCAGTTTTAACTGCAACAGACACTATTAGAATCAACAATTATTATGTGACACTCACAGGCACCACTGTCGCAAGTTTGGTTACAGATATTACAACTGCTAATATACCAAACATTACTGCGTCCAGTGTAGGTGGAGCGTTGCAGATTAATCTTGTTGATGTTTCGGCTGGTGAGCAGTTTATAAAATTACAAGTAGCACCTGGAACAGGAACTGCATTCGTAGATCTTGGTTTGACACCTTGGGTTTATGCACAGACAATCACTGCACCGGTACCACAGACTTATGCACACTTTGGAACAAGTTTAAGTATCAGTGATGATGCAAATACACTTGTAGTTGGTGCTCCTGACGCAACTGCTTTTTTACCAACAACTTTTGATAACAGCACAACAGACTTTGATTCAGGCTCAACAAATTTATTAGACCCATTACCTGAATCAGGTGTAGCATTTACATATGATTATTTAAATGCCGCAAATGCAAGTGCTACCAATACAGGAAAATTTGTGTACGGACAACAAATTTTTGATACAACATTAACCAGTTTAGACAAATTTGGATCATCAGTATCCTATGTAGATGGTGTATTGCTTGTTGGTGCTCCAAACGATGATCTTAATGATAGTTCAGGAGACTTTGGTAGAGTAATACAATTAGTAAATGCTAACGAAGAAGCAAGTTGGAAAGCCAAGTATACTGAAACTCCAGTTGTTGATGCAGCTTTATTAAACAGTGTATTCATGTACAATAAACTAAGCAATACAGTTACTTCATATCTGGATTTTATTGATCCAATACAAGGAAAAATTATTGGTGTTGCACAAGCAAATATTGATTATATAGGCGGATTAGATCCAGCGGCTTACAATACTGGTACAGTTAACAACTACGGATCACAGTGGCGAAATGAACATCTAGGTGAAATGTGGTGGAACTTATCTACAGTAAGATTTATAAACTACAACCAAGATGACATCGCTTTTAGAGCAAGACGTTGGGGACAACTTTTTGATGGATCAAGTGTTGATGTATATCAATGGATTGAAAGTTCAGTTACACCTGCGAATTACACAGGCATAGGTACTGTGTTTAGTACAACAAGTTATACTACTACCACCCAACTTGACAGTGCAGGAACTTTTGTTACAACATATTATTATTGGGTGAAAGGATTGACTGCGGTAAGTCCTAATAAAACATTAAGCTCAAGTGGTATTACACAGTATATTGCAAATCCAAGAAGCAGTGGCATAAGTTATTGTGCCGCAATTGCTCCTAATGAAATTACACTATACAATAGTAGAAATCTAATCAGTGGCACTGACACAATATTACATGTTGAGTTTGATAAAATTGCGAATGACGATAATGTCCACAGTGAATATGATCTAATTACAGTGGGTGATAAGAATAGTTTCCTTGGAACACAACTTTATAGAAAGTTTCTTGATAGTTTTTGTGGAGCAGATACTGTTGGTAATCTTGTGCCAGACCCAACACTTAGTTTAGCAGACAAATACGGAGTAAGTTTCCGTCCAAGGCAAAGTTTATTCAAAAACAGATACCTTGCATTACAGAATTATATGATTCGTGCAAATAAAATTATGAGATTGTATCCTATTTCAGATAGCAAGAGTTTTGCACTATTAAACAGTCAAGAGCCAGAGCCAACTACTGCAAGTGGTGAATGGAATAAAAGATTATTAACCTATGCAGAACTTACATATCAAGACCTAAGACAGGTATCAGTAGGTTATAAGTATTTGGTTGCTAGTGATACTAACAACGAAGGTTTGTGGACAATTTACACAGTACAATCTGGAGAAACCTTATTATTAACAAGAGTTCAAACCTACAAAACCAACTTATACTGGAGTTATATAGACTGGAATGGTGCAAATATTGATGGTTCTACGTATAGTAGTGCAAATTCATCATCATATGAAGTCAAAGTCTATAGTGAATTATTGGCGTTATCTGGAGTTACAGATGGTCAGTGGGCAACAGTTGTTGGCAACAGCAGTAATAAGCAAGAAGTTTATCAGTATAGCACAACTACTGGTGAATGGACAAGAGTTTTCTTACAAGACGGAACTATTGCTATAGACAGTACTATCTGGGACTACTCAGTTGAAAACTTTGGTTTTGATCTAGAAGTATTTGATGCACAACGGTTTGACCAAGCGCCAGTAACAGAAACTAGACAAATACTCGAAGCACTTAATACACAGATATTTACAAACGAATTAGAAGTTCGCAGAAACGAATTATTAATATTAGCATTTGAATTTATAATGAGCGAACAACCTGCTCCGGATTGGTTGTTCAAGACCAGTTTGATAGATGTCAATCACAAAATACGTGACTTGATTGAATATCCTATTTTCAAAAGAGACAATCAAGACTTTGTTAGTGAATATATCAAAGAAGTCAAGCCTTATCATGTACAGATTAGAGAATTTAATTTACGGTACGAAGGGGAAGACACTTACAATGGAAGTGTTACAGACTTTGATTTACCAGCGTACTATGATAGTCTAAGACAACAGTTTGTTTCACCTATACTAGATGATAGTGAAAATCCAAAATCACTAAGTGCAGTGCCTAGTACAAGCAGTATATGGACTACATTTCCTTGGAGTCAATGGTATCAAAATTACAAGTTAGTAATCAGCAGTGTCACAGTAGTAAATGGCGGAACGGGATATACAATACCTCCGCAAGTGGTTGTCACTGGAGACGCAGTAACACAAGCAACAATGAGAGCAGTTGTGAATACTGCAGGTGTTTTAACAAGTATTACTCTACTTACAGCTGGTAGTGGATATATAACAACACCAACAGTAACGATATCAGGTGGCAACGGCGTAGGTGCCACTGCTGTTGCAGTCTTACAAACACAACAGGTACGTGATTTTACAACTACTATTGCTTATAACAGGATCACATATACAAGTCAAGTGATAGATTGGACTGCTAATACTGCATTCACTGCTAATCAATTGGTTAGGTTTCCAGTTCCGACTGTTGGGGTTGTAAACGTTGCATTGCCAAAAGTGTACCAAGTAATTTCAGACTTTACATCAGGAAGTAGTTTTGATCCTGAAAAGTATACTATTGTTGATGCAAGCACATTAGACGCCGCAGACAGAACAATTGGTTTATATAATCCTGGGCCAAACGAGCCAGGAAGAGAATTAGCACAGGTAATGACTGGAATTGATTACCCGGGGGTTCAAGTTGATGCTCCTGACTTTGATCAGAACACAGGATTTGATATTGGAAGCTATGATGTTAATCCATTTGATAACATTGATTTTGGTCCAGAAGGATTGCCAACATACGATGCAGGAATACTAGATGTCATATATGAAAGTTCATTTACAGACACATACTTAGGTACAAGATCTACTGATATTAACGTTGAAGGTGGTGCATTCATTGACACATATAGTTCACATGCTCCTGAAGAACTAGTACCTGGTAGCGAGTTTGACACACTTGACTTTAAAGTTTTTACCCGCCCAGGAAGTGATTGGAATGGAGACGGACATGGTTTTGAAATTTCTAGTATCAGTGATGTTTTTACTGCAACAGGTATAAACATAGTTTTTAATAGTTTGATGCAACATCCAGTTGAAGTAAATGTTATTAACTCAACAACCAAACAAGTATTACCACCAGCTGTATATTCTATAAATTGGGTAACAAAAACTGTTACTGTAAGCACAAGTGCAAATGCAACCATAGGTGATACTATCATAGTTGAAGTCTACGGACTAGGTGGTGGATCACAACTCTACAAAGAAAGTTTTGTTGGCGATACTATTACCAACAGTACACAAGATATCAATGTAGCATTTAGTGAAATAAATGAAATGGTAATTTTTATAAATGGTGTACTTTCTACTGCATATTCATTTGCTGCAAATGGTAGCTTTGCAACTACAGTAACGTTTAACACGCAACCAACAAACACTCAGATGGTTACTATCGTAGCACTAGGAGCAACCACACCAATACAGTATAGTTGGAGCACAAGTGTTGCAGAATATTTTAACTATGATGGTAGTACAGCAACTTATCCCCTTTCTAATAGTCTACAAGGTACAAATATTGCTAATATGATAGTTGATAGAGATGGTTTTCGACTACGTCCACCAGAAGGTATAGAATACACCGGCGATGGATCAAGTCTTGGTCCTTACTATTTGAGTACAACTGCTAAAACCAATCAAGCATTGATAAGCACTTCTGACCTATTAGTTTATGTTGATAATGTAAAACAGAACGTGGCAGTTAATTGGTCGTTAAGCACATTCGACGGAAGCAGTGACAGATATGTCGAGTTTAACACACAATCCTTGCCAGTTTCTGGTTCAAAAATACAAATCTTTACAACAACTGAAGCCGATTATACTGTGATTAACACAAGTGATTTAAATCTTAGAGTTAGTGCCGCATTTGATGCATTGTTTGATGTAACAACATTCAACGACACTGCTCAACAAAACATTATGACAAAGGTTTACGTTGGTCCAACAAGCCAAGGTGTCACAACAGGAGTAGCATATGATGAAGATCCATATGATGCAAGCGAGTTTGACAAGACTGTTGGTGTAACTATTGATACAAATAACTTTGCCTTAGGAAGATTGGTTACTGCAAACGCTAGATTAATTGTTACGCTTAATGGTGAATATCTCCGACCATCAATTGATTTTACAGTAGCAACAGGCAGTGATAACCTCAGTATATTAACACTTAATCTAAGTATTCTAAATGCTGCTGATGTATTAGCAGTAACTATGTTTACAAACACAGTCGTTCCTGACAGTCTAAACTTTAGAATATTCCAAGACATGTTAGGTAATCAAAAGTTACTTAGGTTTAGTACAAAAAATACAACAGAATTAACTGCTGATGTTGCTGTAAATGATGATACGATCTATGTAGCTAATGCATCCAAACTTGGTGAGCCAAATCTAGAACAAGGGACATTTGGACAAATTATCATTGGGGGCGAACGAATTACATATCGAACTAGAGACACAGGCAACAATACAGTTAGTGGCTTACGCAGAGGAACTGCAGGAACAGGAGTTTATACTCACTCCACCGATGATATAGTTACTGATGTAGGAGCAGGTGAGCAGTTACCAACTACATATCAACAAGCAACTGCAACAGATTCTACAATAGGTGATGGTGTTACTAAAATTTATACCACAACAATAACTATACCAACGCTTTTAGATAGTACCGAACTTGCAGACGCAATAACAGTTACAGTGGGTGGAACAGTGCTTTTACCTGATACTGATTACATTGTTACTGAATCATCTTTAACTAGTACAGAAATAACATTCACAACTGCTCCTGCATCTGGAAGTACAATTGCATTTAGTCAGGTTACTGCCAATGTGATGTACGCACAAGGAACTAATACTGCTAGTAATGGAATTGCATTGCAAGACCAAACTACACCAGCGGCGTTGTTTTTAAAATCCTAGGTAGAAAAGTAAGGTAAATACAGCATGGAACAAGAAAACGCAAATGAGGATTTAGTGACAGAGTCAGAAGAAATACGTCCTAATGAAAACGGACAAATTGCTATCAGTGGTCATATCAAAATATTTGATCCTAACAGCGGAGAAGTTATTGTTGACAAACGCAACGCTATACACTATGAAAACATAAGTGAATCATTGGCAAACAGTCTTGCTAACAAAGCAGTAGGACAGATTTACAGCATGGCATTTGGCAATGGCGGTAGTAGTGTAGATCCAACAGGTGTTATTACATATCTTCCACCAAATACTACTGGTCAAAATGCTAACTTGTACAATCCAACATACTCAAAAGTTGTTGATGATAACAGTTCAGCTAACACCGACACAACTAGAAACAAACTTACTGTAACACACACCGGTGGAAAAGTCTACAGTGATATACTAGTAAGTTGTTTGTTAGATTACGGCGAGCCAAGTGGTCAACAAGCATTTGACAATTCAACTGACTTTAACGGCGATTATGTTTTTGATGAACTAGGATTAAAAACATGGAACGGAAGTGCAACTGATTTGAGATTGATTACACATGTAATTTTCCACCCAGTGCAGAAGAGTTTAAACAGACAGATACAGATTGATTATACTGTGCGTATACAGACACTAACCAATCTAAGTTCGACATAAATAGTGCTATATTATTTAGATAATAAATACACTTGTACAAACGGAGTAAAATAAAATGGCATATACCATTAACCTAACAGATGGTACAATATTTGCAGTAGTTGCAGATGGTACTATTAATACAGATTCAAGTCAAACGCTAGTTGGAAAAAACTACGCTGGATACGGTGAGTTCTTAGATGAGAACTTTGTAAGACTGCTAGAAAATGCAGCCAATACCAGTGCACCAGGAGCACCTTTAACAGGTCAACTTTGGTATGACAAAACAAACAATATAATAAAAGTTTATAATGGTACAATATTTAAATCTCTATCAGGTGCGATAGCAAGTGGTAGTCAACCAACTTCTAATGTAAGTGGTGATTTATGGTTTGATACCACAAACGATCAGCTAAAAGTATACAACGGTACAAGTTTTATAACCATCGGTCCTGCAAGTACAAGTGGACAGGGCACATCAGGTGCAATTGTAACAACTATCACAGATAATGTTGCAAGTGATCATGTTGTGGTACAGATGTTTGTAAACAACGTAATAGTTTCAATCTTCTCTAAAGACGCTACGTTTACTCCGGCAGCGGCCATAAGTGGATTTGCAACTATTGGTCCAGGTTTGAACATGAGTACAACAGTATCAAACGCAGTATTCAACGGAACTGCTTCTAATGCAGATACCTTAGACACATTAAATTCAACTAGTTTTATGAGATCAGATGCAGCCACAAGTAATAATACAAGTGTAAGCATACTAGCTGATACTGGATTGTACGTAGGTGCTGACAGTGACGGTCATATTAGTGTTAGCGGAAATGATGTACGAATTGACAATGACACACAAGACGGTGATTTAATTTTCCGTGTAAATGATGGTGGAGTTGTAACAACTGCTATGACTATTGATGGAGCAACATCAGTTGTTACTATCAATACAAGTACTGTATCTACAGGCAATATAACCGGTAGTAATTTAATTACTGCTGGCCAGGCAATTGCAACCGGTAACGTAACAGGTGGAAATTTAAATACTGGTGGTAGAGTAGTTGCAACAGGAAACGTTAGTGCCGCTAATATGGGAGTCGGAACTGGTGATGTCGCACTCGGCAGTATAACAAATAACAATTCAACTGGAGTTGGAAACATTGGTGCAAGTGGAGCAACATTTAACACAGTACATGCTCTAGCAACGTCAGCACAATATGCTGATATGGCAGAACGTTTTCATGCAGATGCAGAATACTCAGCAGGCACAGTAGTTGAACTAGGTGGTATTAACGAAGTAACACTTTGCGTAGATGATTTAAGCGACATAGTATTTGGAGTTGTTTCAACCAAGGCTGCTTATTTAATGAACGGCGGCGCCGGTTCAAATGAAACACATCCACCAATAGCAATGAGTGGAAGAGTACCCGTAAACGTGATGGGATTTATTGCCAAAGGTGACAGACTTGTGAGTGCAGGAAACGGATATGCAAGAGCAGCAACTTTAGATGAAGTTACTGCTTTTAATGTTATTGGTAGAGCTCTAGAAAGCAAAACAGACGAGGGTTTTGGTTCTGTAGAAGCGATTGTGAAAATTGCTTAACCAAATATAAATATGAATATAAGCATGAGATCAAAAAGGAATAAAATTAAATGACATACTCAGCAGGAAACACCATTCTGGATGATGACTACAATGGGTTCAAGGACACTGTAAATGCAACAAACGCAACTGGTAGTGGAACCCAAGGATATGGTCAACCAGTAGTTGCCGCAGTAAGTGCTGGAGCCACAGTTACAGCAACACAATGGGTAACACTTTTGACTCCAATAAATGAAATGGCAGCACATCAAGGTACATCAATTACATCAATAACAAATCCAGTTTTAGGTGACACAATCGCTGCATATTCAGCCTTGTCAACAAATATTACAGCCGTAACTGGCGATAACAGATTTAATGCAGCTGCAAGCGGAAATGATGGAAGTGTAAGTTCAGTAACCACTGCAACATGGACTGCTAGTGCAGTACTAACAAAAACATTTACGTTTGCAAGTGCAGCTCAGCTAAGATACTTTTTTAACGCAGGTGGAATGTTGCGTTTTAGTTGGAGTAGAACAGGTGGTACTTCAAACAGTCAGAACACTGCATGGTCAAACCTTTTTAATGCATGTGGAGTAATTGCACTCACAGGTGATGCAAACTCAAAGTCGATTGCAAGTGTGTCATATACTGGAACAACAAAAATTGGCGGATCAGGTTCACCTACTACACTGCGTACTGACCTTGGTTTACAGAACTTTACCACAAACACAGTTTTATTTGCTCAAGCAGCTGCTGGTGCTGGATATACTACCAACAATATTAGTTTTGCAGCGGCTATTAGTGGAGCAGTAGTAACTATTACAACTACACTTTCAGATGGTTCGGGAGGTTTTACTGACTCAGTTGATGGTACACTAACACAAGTTTCAACTATACGTGAACCAAGTAATACTCATCTTGATATAACATGGGGAACAACTACTCAGAACTCACCAAGTTGGGTAACTTCATAATAATAATATAAAAAATTATACAACCCTAGTTTTTATTAACTAGGGTTTTTTTATGACTAAGTATTCACATGGATACAGAAAAACTCTCACAGAATATTAAAACAAGATTTGATCATCGACAGGCAAGACTTGTACTGCGTGAAACCTATCAGGCAAAAATGCTTTTTACTTACAACGGTGGTATGTGGCGTGCAGGCCCTGAGCTGATATTATTATGCGATGCTTGCAGTCTTGGCATGTGGCAAGATTCACCTATCCTAATTGTATTAGAAGACCATTACAATACACCGGTAAGTGTTGATGCATCAGAGCTTAAGAACTTAGCAGTTCAGCGTTGGCAAGAACAGATGAATGCATGGCAATCAGAATACAACGAAATATCTAAAAATAGATGACTGTAGGTGCACTGCTTTTTGCATTTGACAGTGAGATAAAGTATACCAAACTTGCTGTTGAATGTGCCAAAAGAATAAAACAGTATCTTGATATTCCTGTTACACTGGTAACCAACATCAAACTTGATACTGACATCTTTGAAAACCAAATACTGGTTACCAAGCCTGATGGAAAAAACAAACGCTATTGGACTGACACAGGAGAAGTAACCTCATGGTACAACTTTGGTCGCAATAGTGCCATTGACCTTACACCATATGACAGAACATTATTGATAGATATTGATTATATTGTGAACAGTGACAGTCTGTTGTCTTTACTTAATTGTACACAACCATTTCTCTGTCATCAGTATGTACACAATGCTGATCTTTCTAAATGCCAAATTGTCACACTTGGAAGTAAAAATACTCAGATGTGGTGGGCAACAGTTGTGGTATTTGACAAGAGTGTGTTCTCTCAAGATGTGTTTGACTGTTGGAAAATGGTTGAACAAAACTATAAACACTATGCAAATCTCTTTGGCTTTGACTATAATAACTTTAGAAATGATTTTGCATTGAGCATTGCACTATTGATTGCAAATGGAAATACTATTCCTGATCAGTGTGATATACCTTGGCCATTGTTGACTGCAAATGCTGATATTCCAGTCACCTACAAAGACAACACCTGGTGGATAGAATACAAAGTACATGAACGAGGCAAACTTATACCCAAAAAGATTTCGTTGAAGAATCAAGATATACATGTAATTGGAAAAAGTTACTTGGAGAAAATATATGAACTATGAAGAAGAAAGAGGATATCTCATAGTTGCAGGTACTAGTGAATCAGTTGACTATGTTGCATGTGCAGAAACACTAGCAAAGAGTCTACGTTACTGGCATCCAGATGTAAAAATCTGTTTGGTTACGGATGCAGAATATTCAAATCCGCTTTTTGATTTTATAAAACCATTTCCAAGAGGCAATACAGGTGGATGGACCACAGATTGGCAAGTGTTCCTGGCATCACCTTTTCACGAAACAGTAAAACTAGAAGCCGACATGGTAGTGAGTGGACCAGTTGAACATTGGTGGACACTGTATAGAAATAAACCAGTGTGGATATCATCTGGTTGTAGAAACTACCATGGAGCAGTGTCAACCAAGAGAACATATAGGAAAATATTTGACAAAAACAATCTACCTGATGTGTATAACGCAGTTACCTATTGGCGAATGAGCAAAGAGTCTCAAGTATTTTTTCAAACTGTAAAATATCTATTTGAAAATTGGGAACAAGAGAAAACAATACTACAGGGTGCAAAAGACGAACACGCAAACACTGATTTAATCTATGCATTATCAGATGATAACTTTACAACTCCGATTGGCCCGCAGATAGTACACATGAAACCTAGCATACTAGGAACGCAGACTGAAGACTGGAGCAAAGAACTTGTGTGGGAGATAGTCAACGGTGTACTGCGTATAAATGGACACAGTCAAAGTGGTTTTGTAC
>Ga0209535_1000954_pt1 | contig 20071 bp, 24 predicted proteins | sample LinPmetageLP28_FD_184041 | JGI IMG/M metagenome (GOLD analysis project Ga0209535, IMG submission 184041) | Marine viral communities from the Pacific Ocean - LP-28 (SPAdes) (version 2) | ecosystem: Environmental > Aquatic > Marine > Oceanic | place: Pacific Ocean | collected 2009-08-22
CACCGTCCTTGCTAAAAATGAATTTGTTTTCATTTGTTTTGGTAATATTGTAAGGTCCAAAAAATTTAGTTAAGTGCATGGTCTCTGCCATGGATTTTTGATCAATAGCAAATGCTTTTGTTTCTTTAATTACTTTGTTTGTTTGATCAAAATCATGTATTTCAAAAGATAAACTTTCTTGTTGACCATCTTTTTTTATGGTCATTATGTTGTTATCTAATTTCATTTCCATCATATCGAAATTATCAAAGAATTTTTTAGTTTCGCCTATTCTTATACTTTGGATTTTTTGTGTATAAGAGTCTGCATTATTTGGTAAAGCATTTAAATTTTCATCGATTGCATCTACAGGCATTGAACCTTTATGGTATGTGTAAGAAAAATTATCAATGTTCGTAAGTTTTTTTAAATCTGTTAAAAACTCTTTAATGCTGTTACCTAGCATTTCGTCTCTTGGAAATTCTATAAAAACTCTATACTTGCCATCTTGCATTGTGCCTGGAGTTGCATCTGCATCTAAAACTTTTTTAAAACCTTTTTCAGCAAAACTTTCTAAATCTTTTGCTCCTGCCTGTGAATTACATACAAAGGATACAACACATACGTCTTGGTCCTCTCCCATTTTGCTTTTGTATTGATCCACAGAAAATTGTTTTTCAACAATACCTTCTAGATCACCTGCTTTTAGTCCTTCTGCTATCATTAAATATTTTCTTCTTCTGGCTCTTGCACGTTTGTACTGTGTTTGAAGTTTCCTATTAGTTCTTTAGGCATTTTTATTTCAACTACCCATATATCATGTGAATCTATTTTGCCTTTTACAGTGCCCGGTCTGTAGTCGTCTGGTTTTTTAATTGTTCGAGGTTTGAAAAGAATATCTTTTTTATAAGTGACTTTGCAACCTCTATCTAGTAATCTTTTTCCACCCGATGGGTCTGGCATTTGATCTTCTAGCCACATAAATGAACAAGTGACAAAATGACGAGAGTCAATAGGGCCTTCTAAAAGTTCCCCGTCTTCCCAATTTTTGAACACATAAACATCTAGTGCATCTATTACACGTTCAAAATCCTTTAATATACCTAGACTAGGCGATATACTGTATAAAGACTGTACGTTACGGATTATGTTTAAAATATCATGCATGAGTATATTTAGTTCAAAAATGCATAGCGACAATTATGCTATTATTACTTGTAAATGTACTCAGTAAATACTTTTATCAAATGTCTCGAAATACAGACACATCTAAACACAAAATTAACCTAAAGGATTCATATGCTATTTTACAACAGTCTACAACTACGACCATTATATCAAAGAAAATTATGGAGGCAAATGAAGAAAAAACGGGTGTACGACAAAAGAGTAAGGTTGTACATACTAAATCAAAATTGGTTAAAGATAAGAAAACAAAAAGACAGGAGGAGAAGAAGAATTTTAACTAAGATATACAAAGCAAAAAGATCAGCATTTCTTAGACATAGATACGCAAATTTTATTTAATTTTTTAAAAAACTATCAATTGCTTCAGCATAATACTTTTTGTAGTGTTGTTCTAATTTTTCATACTCAACCTGTTCTACTCCGGGTAACACACACTTTAAAACTTTTTTATTCAATAAATCTAATACAACTTTAGATTTTGTCATTTTTCCAGCACCAATTTTTTTCTTGCTTAATTCAACCACTTCGTCAAATTTTTTATCAGGTTTCTGAATATAGTTGACAATAAGATATCTTTTTTTACTATGTTTAGTACCCATTATGCTATCCAATTCCATATTGCTCTTAAGGCCAATAGCAAATACATTAGTTCCATTAATGCTCTTGGAGTGTCGCCATCTTTGATACCCATATAAATCCATATAGAACAACTGCATGTAGCAATCGCCCAACCCATCCATTGTGTTTCCACATTGGCATTTGATAGTATAAATGCTCCTATCATGGCTAATAAAAAGCCCGTCCATCTCCAACCATCAATATCTTTGTAGTATCTAATTTTCATTCTACCACCAACCTAATATTCTTCCATTACCTATTATTATCATACTGCAAGTGAAAATGTGTAGAACTACCCAAAAAGTTCTAATTAGAGCAACTTGTTTATCGTAAGGTCGTGTTTTCTTATCTGAGAAACTGCCTAGGGCATACAACCAAACTTTTAACCAATTACGCATTTTGCAGTCTTGCTAGTTTTATCATAACACTTGCTAGATTTATTTCTGGATCTGCAACAAATGAATGATCAACTAGTCCTTGTTTGATTATTAGTATTGCTTTGTCTTGAGAGTCTTCGTCTTTGGATATGATTTCCAAGTTGTCATACAACCATCTAAATATTTCTTCACACTCTTCTGGTCTTGCTTGAGCACACACCAGTTTCCTTGCTTCATTTATTTTGCCTGCCTTGAATAGTTCAACCATTTTTAATCTGTAGTCCTGTTGATGTGAATCACCTTTAGCTGGCGCAACAAGTTTGCCGTCTCTGGTATTCATTTGTACCATGTTAATACATTTTCTCAGATCCGGGTATGTAGCTTTTACATATGTGTCTAATGTGTCTATGTCCTGTTCAACTTTTTCTTCTATTAGTATAGTGGCTACTCTAGCTGTAAATTCATTTTTGTCAATTGTTTCAATGTGAAAGCCTTGACATCTTGAATGAAGTGCAGGTATGACTCTGTTGGGATAGTTGCAAGTTAAAATAAATCTAGCTGATGTATGATACGTTTCCATCACGCCACGTAAGGCCGCTTGTCCGTTTGGAGTTATATAGTCTGCTTCATCTAGTAAAACATACTTGAAAGCACCAAATGGCATGATTTGCACAAAATTTATAATTTTATCTCTTACTGTGTCAACACTGTTTTCTCTTGAAGCATTTATTTCAAGTATGTCGTATGCATCTACTTTTAACTCTTGAAATAATATTTTAGCCAATGTAGTTTTACCCACACCCGGAGCACCAGAAAATAACAAGTGAGGAATAGCACCGTCTTTTATCCATGCTTGTATTTGCTGTCGTTGTTGATCATCTCTGACTACATAATCTTTTAATGTATCAGGACGATATTTTTCTACCCAAAGTTCTTTCATATAATATATTTTTTGTATCCTTCCAATTGCTAACAGCATAACACGAACCACGTGCTTGGTCAATGATTACCTGTTTTAAAGGATAATCATTTCCATGCGTGTTCATTGCATCACCAAAAAAATGTAATGTATCATTTTGATCAAAGTCCTTGATAATCTGACTTTTGTTTGCACCCTTAGGAGCAATATCTATTCCTGTTTCTCCACCAACAGTGGCCTCTAACTCTGTAAACAGTTTATTAAATTTTTTGGAAATTGTTTCACGTTCCTTATTTGCAATATCCCATTCACGATATTTTGCACGTTGTTTTAGTGTGCATTTTCTACCTACTACACTGAAATTTAACATACAAGCACGTTGCTCTAGATGATTGCCTGTTTTTTCATTAAACTCACTTTCTTTTAGACAGGATTGCAAAAATTCACTTGCCCTTTGAGGTATGATCCAATTGTCACGTCTTATGTTTTGATTTTTTTCCCAAACATCACTGCCTGAACAGTTGTAAACACGTTTGGCTAAATTGTAAATTTGTTCACCAACTTGTTCTATGGTTTTTTGTTTGTCACTGCCTGTGATTAGATATACATGATTTTCTCTACAAAAATTTTTAAAAAAAACAGCAAAGTCTGAATCTATTGTTTGACGACTAGGAGTAAGTGTGCCGTCAACGTCAAATATAAATCTTTCCATTAACTTTGTAAGTAATTTAAAAATAGAACCAAACTGTAAAACAATAAACCAATAAGTCCTAATCCTGTCATTGCTTGTTTCACTGTTCTAAATGCTTTTGCTTTTTGTGATATTTTCATTTTTCCTCCTAATGTAACATTGCTTGTAATACTGCCCAGTGTGCCACTATGCCACTGGTATCCAATTTGTAATTGAATTCTTTGTCTATGTCTCTTAATAACTTGTTAACTTTTGCCATTGTAAGTCCAACCCTTACAGGAATTTGTAGTGCGTAAATTGTTTTTTTGTTTTTCTTTTTGGCGGCTTGTACTCTATGCCAACCATCTGCTAACACATAATATCCTGAATCTTTTATTGGAGTAACTAGTATAGGCTGGTCACTGCCTTCTCTAGCCAGTTTTGCAATCCATTTTCTTTTTTCTGTATTAAGAGGCCTTTCAACTCCTAGGCCCAATTCTGCAAGTGTAACTAATTTTTCGATTGAAACATGGCAGGGTATAGGTGTGTAATTATTTGCCACTCTTTTCCTTTTGGATAAGGTGCTTTTCTTAGTTCCCAATCTTTTACGTTGTTTTCTTTGTGCCATTCGTCTACGCATTTTGGACCACAAAAAGGAATAATTTTTCTATGGTCGAATTTAGTATAGTATAAACTATCGAACCAGTAAACGCAAGGATAAAAGTTGGTTGCACATTTACCACATGTGAACTCTGTCATTTTTTGGATTTTTTATAGAGGTGTATAGCCGCAGGTGGTGGTGTTGGTTTTTCTGTCCAACCCACAACAGGTGCAATTACTATGAAAAACAAAAACCAATATGCTGTTCCTATTTGACTTAGAAGCACAAAAGGTTGCTCTGCTGGCATGGCTCCACAGTACATCAATAAGAAAAAGTCTGCTACCAATATCCATACAAACTGTTTCCAGATTGGTCTGTAAATTGAACTTCTAATTTTACTAGTATCTAACCATGGTAGTAAACCAATTATACCGATTGCTGACACCATTGCAATGACTCCACCTAGTTTGTCAGGTATTGCTCTCAGCACTGCGTACCAAGGTAAAAAGTACCACTCAGGCACAATGTGTGCAGGTGTCACTAGTGGATTGGCTTTTATATAGTTGTCAGGGTGTCCAAGATAGTTTGGCATAAAAAATAAAAATGCCGCAAATATCAAAATGAAAACTAAAAATGCAAATAGATCTTTTGTTGTGACATAAGGATGAAAACTTATTGTGTCTCTGGTGTCTTTGGGTTCAACACCTGTTGGATTGTTTGAACCTGTCATGTGTAAAGCAATTACATGAAAAACAACAACACCTAATATTACAAACGCAATAAGCCAGTGTAACACATAGAATCTGTTTAGTGTTGGATCGTCAACTGCATATGCACCCCATAACCAATATGTGATTGTTTCACCAACATATGGTATGGCACCAAATAAACTTGTGATAACAGTTGCTCCCCAAAAACTCATCTGTCCCCATGGTAGAGTGTATCCTAAAAATGCAGTTGCTACCATTAAGAAATAAATTATCAATCCTAAAATCCACATTAGTTCTCTAGGTGATTTGTAAGAACCAAAATACAATCCGCGGAACATGTGAATATACACCGCAATAAAGAAGAACGATGCTAGGTTCATGTGCATGTACCTTATCAGCCAACCATAGTTGACATCACGCATAATTTTTTCAACACTGTCAAATGCGTCTGTGGTGGACGGTTTATAATGCATTCCTAATATTAGGCCTGTGATTATTAAACCCAACAAACAGAATGTCAATATTGCACCAAAACTCCAAAAGTACGACAAATTTTTTGGCACTTGGAAATCCAAGTACTCGTTCTTGAACATTCTAAATATAGGAAGTCTGTTGTCTAGCCAACCTAATACGCCTTTAAACGGTGATGTGTTTTCTGAAACTTTGTTTGTGTTTACTGGTTTATATTTTTTTTCTTCTTCCATACATTAATCATTACCTGGCAATTTTGTCATTTGTTTTGCACCACCCATGTTAATGTAACCAGCCTTTGATGCAACTTCATCCCCAGGATCATTTTCTGAAACAAGAAGAATGTCGTTTTCGTCTATCATTCTCACTTCTAATTCAGTGTGTTGCTTTTTGACTTTGAACGCTCTTGACCATCTTCCATGTGCTACCATAACCCATTCGCCAACTTTTACATCTTTTTGTTGACTGCCAACAGCATACACTTTGGCCCATCTTGGGTGAATACCGTGATCTGATCCATCATCGTCGGGCATAATAATTCCGCCTTTGGTTTTTATTTCACCAAATTTCATGTGCGATACCAATACTCTTTTCTTTAAAGGTACAATGTCATTTTCCACGGTCCATGTTTTTCCACCGTGTGATCCAAATCCTTTTGCTTGTAAGTCTTCTATCTGTCCCATTTTTATATTATATTAGTTTCTTTGTGTTTTGTCAATGTTCTATTAAACTGTGGTTCTAATAATTCTGCTAATTTTTCATGCCCTTTTACTCCAGGGTGACCGCCATCTATGGAAACAAGTTCAGGATTTTTCAACACATAGGTATCGTATGCGTCACCGTCAAAATTATAAAAATGTTCTTTGTCAATTTGTGCTTTAATTTCCAAAACTTCTCTATCTTTGCTATTGTGTTCACTTCCACAGCCGTTATACATAAGATAGGGTATATTATTCAATTTTAACATTTCTTGTGTCTGTAAAATAATATTATATTGCCTAAATTCAATATGCTCATCATAGGCCAAAGGTCTGTTTTTTCTCTCATTGAACTCAATCATCATTCTTGATGCATTGTACTCTGTACGGCCAAATAAAGATCTATGATTAGGTATTTCTCGATATTGCGTAAATTCACCTTTGCTATCGTTTATATTCCAACTCATGTATTCGCGTCTAAAAGCATGAGTCCATCCTATCAAAACAAACATGTTTTTTTTATCATTTTGCTGAATGTAAGTTCTTAAAGTTCTTGATATTGCTTCATTGCTATTACCATTACGGGCAAGATCAACATATTCAATACTTTTACTTTTTGCTAGATGGTAGCCTGCACTTTCATACGCAGGTACTTTTACAGATGCTAATCCTTTTTGTGCAACTGGTTTATAGTCGTCCATAACTTTACTGTTATAACCGTGTGCAAAACTACATCCACAGTTTATTAGTTTCATGAACTTACTCTATACCGTCAAGTGCGGCGTCAATGCCTGATTTTGTTGCTTTTGATTTTACTGGTTCAACTTTTTTTGTTACTGCTGGTGCAATTGGCTTAGGTTGTGGAGCCATTTTTTGTTTAGGTGGTGGAGTTTTAATTCTTGGATTGTCCTGAGCCCTGCCTTTAGGAGTTTGGTAATATTCTTTCATTACTTTTTCCTTAGGTTTAACTATTGTGCCACTTGGGCCTAAAACGTCACCTCTTGCATTCACTCTCATGTTTCCTACTGCTTGAACATTTTCGTTAGCGCCTCTTAATTTTTCTATGTCTACCATACGCCCTTGCATGGTTCTATACATTTTTCTTCTTGGTGCTCTGCTTATTGGCATAATATTATTCTCCTATTTATTTTACTTATCATCTTAAAAATTCACGATAATCTAAATTATATAACAATGGGTTTATTTTATGTACTCCTATCAAAAACAAACAAAAACTGCTAACTGATGATCCTCTTCCTACACCCCATACTACATTATTTGCCCTTAGTGTATCTACAAAATAAATTAAAAATTGCAATACTTTCGAAAAACCTTTTTGTTCAAAAAGTTTATATTCTATTAGTACTCGATCTCTTTCTTCTTCAGTGTTGGTCTTGTCTAACAAATATTGTTTTACATCTAAATTTGTGTATGATTCGGGCATACTCCATTGGTCATAGTTTGCTTTGTCAAAATCATTAATTGATTGTTTGTGTGCAATAATATTTGGTAATCGAGGAAGATCAATCTCTAATTTTTCTAGTGCTTGATTGTATAGACTTGATTCAATTTGTATTTTTGAAATATCTAGTTTTGGATTTTGATAAACAAGATCTATGACAGCGTCTTCACTGTACACACAATCACCATAATCATTTATTTTTATGTTTGTCACCATCTAAAACCTTTGGATTAAATTCAAATATTTTAGCATGTTCTTGGTGCTCAGTGTCAATCTTTTCTGGCTCACTGTAGTTGTGCCATCTATAATGGCCTGTATAAATTCCTTTGTCCAAAATTTTATCATAAGTTGCTGTGTCCGATCTTAACCACCATGGATCAAACTTATTATACTTGGTTGGAAACCAATTGTCAACGTCTAACAACTGTATTTCTGGTCCTTCTTTTACAATACTGTATGTAATACCATCGCCTTGGTAACTGCTCAGTTCTAGTTCTTTGACCACAATTTTGCCTTCTAGTACAGCGTTTGATTTAGTAAAGCAAACTGCGGCCATTAATTGATCATAAGGCTGTCTTGGTAATTGAACAAATCTATTGTTTGTTTCTTTGTCTAAAATTTTATAAAGTTTTTCTTCCTTACTGGCAACGATTGTATTAGCAAACACATTTTCAAAAAGCAGTTTTAGTCTTTCGAAATAATTTGCTTGTTCTGGTAAATCTGTTGTTAAAGGTGTTATGTGTAATTTTATAGAGTATTCATTATTAAACAGTTCATTGTCCACAACAATGATACTCTTAAACTTTGTAGTCCAACTAAATCTTTTTTTTGACACGTAGTAATTATTATTCTACGTTTATCAATTCGCCAAGATCTGGCTCGCCTCTATTTTTTTTGTTTGTGTCAATCCAACCTTTGAGTCTTTTCTGTTTTAAGGTTTGTTGATAAGATAAAAGTGCTTTTTGTAGTTGCCCTTGAAGGTCAGGATTTCTTCCGAATCTTCTTGCACTGGCTAATTTTTTGGTAAGTTCACGAATCCTGTTTCCAAGATCTTCTTCCTTCATGTTGTCTAGTTCTTCTTGTAGGGGATGAAAGTACATTGGTACCTCCTAACTATTATGAGTGATAATCACCTAATTGGTGCATGTACACAGTTGTTCCGGCATCAGTGGTCATAAACTCCCACATGTATCTGCCAACTCCTGGATTTACAGTAACTGACGAACCATCTGCGCCTGTAACATTAGTTGCTTTTCTTACAGCACTTGGTACTGTAATTGCTGTTACACTTGCTCCAACAGTCGCTAGTATTATGATTCTTCCTAATCTTCCTGAAGTTGGAAAATTACTAAAAGCTAAACTACAATTACCAGTTATACTTGCAGTTTGAAAATTACCGTTTTCATGATTTAAAGTTAATGTACCGCTTGACACTGTGCCCTGAGCATAAACTATTTCTGCTGAATCTTTTGTGGCCATTCTTGATACAATGTTATCTGAAAAATCGGAAGCCGCGTTAGTTGATGCTTTATTGGCCTGTAAGTCTGTTATTTCTGAAGATGCAGTTGTAAAATTATTTTTTACTGCTGTAAAATTGTCTCTAAAACCTTGTGAGGAATTGTCCTGTCCTGCTATAGGAAAGGTGCCATCTATATTACCTGGTACTATTGAACTTGCCATATTTTATTACGTCCTTTTAAACGCTACGTATTTATCTCCAATTCGTTCCACACGTATCTTACTTGTAGCAGAAGGAGCATTGGTAAATGTAATTGTAGTTTTTTTATTACTAGTATTGTGAGATAAACTGAATCCCGGTTCGTAATCTGCTGATCTTGTTAATGAATCTGCTGATAGATATGTAGGATCAAGCGTGTTATCCGCTGTGACTTGCTGTCCATGATTTAAAACAGTGGCATTTTCTCTTAACCTAATTTCCTCTTCATTTACAATTTCATTCATAGTAAATGTCACTGTTGAGCCGTCAGGTGTAATTGTGCCTGTATCTATTAAATTGATATCTGTCGTGTATCTATCTATTTTAAAATTTATTTTCTTAAAGTCGATCAGTTTATCTTGTATTCTTTTTTTGACAAGTCCTGATTTACCCACTTTACAGTATGCTATAGCTACTGCCATTGTGTAACCTAAAGGCACACCTGAACTATCTTGTGCTGTTCTCATCCATAATGGTAAATGCACAAACTCTTTTTCTCCAAGTTCTTTTATGTGAGCCCTCATGTCCTTGATTACTTTGTTGGCTGGATCATCTTGCATTTCAAGATATACCACTTCATATTTTGTAGTGCTATTTTGTTTTGCCACAGCAGTTTTTAAATTACCAAAATAGACATCGGTCAATGGATGTTTTGTTTCCATCTTGTTTTGCAATGTGGTCAAAGTTTGATGTTGTAAACCTGCAACCAATAACATATCAGGAGTACTTCTTATTCCAAAATTAGGATCTTCTGGTCTAAAAATATTTTCTACACTGTTGATATTAGGATCCTGTGCAATGTTATAAAAAAGATCACGATCGGTTTCTGGAACAAGTCCTTTGGCAGTAAGACTACCATATTCAACACTGTAAGGTAAACTTACTGAAAGGGTAAATTCTTTTGTTGAAGCAACTGTTTGATACTGATCACTAACTGTAACTGTAAAAGTGTAATTTCTATCTATGCTTAAAGTGTTAGTATCAAATGTAATTTCGTTACCGTCAATTGTTGTAAATTCTGTTTTGTCTATGGTTCCGATTAAGTTTCCTGTTCTCGAAAGAGTAAGACCTGTGGGCAAACTGCCTTCTGTAATGTAATATTCTAAAACTCTATTAGTCTCTGCGGCAGTGGCTTCTATAGATAATAAAGTAGGAAATCCTGCGGTGACTGTGCCAAGCTCTGGAGATGTTGTAAAATTAACACCTACATCAATCTCACCTATTACAGTCATAGTAAATGTACGTTCTGAAAATACAGTTAGTCCGTCAGTAGGAGTTCTTGATGCACGTATTGTAAAACTGTAATTTACTGATACCAAACTCTGTGTTGGTAAAGTTCCAAATATTTCGCCGTTGTTTGAATTTAAAGTTAAGCCTGTCGGTAGAGATCCTGAAACAATTGAATAATAAAAATTTTCTTCTAATGAATCTGGATCTGTAACATCAATTTTTATTGCAGTCCTGTTGTCATGCCTAAATGTGCCTAACGCAGAAGGTGTAGTAAAAATAGGTCTTCGGAAACCACTTAAACTCATAATCAAAGGGAATCCTTCGTATGTGGTTCCGTCTATTGTCAACCTAGTGTTGTCAACTTTAAAAAAATCAGCGGTGTATACAAAAATACTATTAACCTGTTCTACGGTAGATGATCCGTCTGATACCCGTACAGTAAATTCAAAGTTTTCTGCTCTACTTGAAGTTTTGGTGCTAGAGTCATCTCCAAAAACGTTAAATCTTTGTTCGTCAGTGAGTTCTACCTGTCCATAGACTAGACCTGTTGTGTTCATTTGCACTCCAGATGGTAAAGAACCTGATACGATATCATATACTAAACTTTTTCCTGTTGCTGTATCTATGTCAGATGCTTGTATTTGATATTCTATGTATGCTCCATCTAAGACCCATTTAAAACCAACCCTTGATGAATCACTTAAATCTAGTTGTCCTGACGCTGTAGAAAAGGTTGGAGCGTCTTGTCCTTGAACTTGTAAATTGAAACTTCTATCAGCAACATTATTGCCATCGGAGGCTCTTACAACAAAAGTGTAAAGAGCTCTTGTTGGTACCTCCGTTGGCACACCTTGCAGAACGCCTCCGCTAGTAAGTTCAATTCCTGTGGGTAGAGTGCCTGCTATTTTGGAATAAGTTAAGTCATCGCCATCACTATCAGTTGCTGATAATGTTACCGAATAAAAATCACGCTCGTTAATTACTCCTAACAAGCCTGCTGTTGTTTGCCAGACGGGTGCGGCCATATTGAACTTACTCCTTTACAAGGATATTTATCGTGGTTTTAAATATTAAGATACAGCGGACGTGAATGGCGTAGCAGGGTCGGCTCCAGCAGATACTCGCATTTGACCTTTGACTGCGTATTTGTCTGCGGCTATGTCAATTAATGTAACTGTGTCACCTATAAGCCCGCCTTGTGTGCCACTGTTAAGTGTGATCGTGTCAGATTGGGCAACTGTTGGAAAGGCCGTTACTGCTGTACCATCTTCATCTAGATATTGTACCTGGCCTGAGAAAGTATTGTTGGCATCCGGTGCTTGAATTTTGTATGTTGTTGATCCGCCCATTGCGACACTTACTATAAATTCGTAAACATTACCTGAACCTGTTGCGTCAGGCATTGTTAAAACAACATTAGCATTTCCACCAACTTCACCAAGTAAAAGTGTTCTTCCTGCGTGTTCTGTTTCTGTAACACTGTCCGTTGCTGTAAATGTGTGTATTGCTTTTTTGAAAGATCCAGTCAAAGTCAATTGAGCAGATGTTGTTACTGCTCCAGTGCCGTTAGTTTGTAAAACTAAGTCTTCATTAGTAGTGATTTGTATTATTTTTGCACCTGTCGCTAACAACAGTTCACTGCCAACTGCAACATCATTAGCGGATAATTCATTTGTCACAGCAACATAGTTTCCGCCCAAAGTTATAAGACCTGTGCCATCTGGAGTGATGTTTATACCACCATTTGTATTTGTAGATGAAATAGTATTTGCGTCAATTCTAATATTGTCCACATTCATTTGTCCTGTTGTGGTTTGTGTTCCTGCGTGTGTTATTGGACCTGTTAAAACAATTGCGCCTGTACCTGCAGGATCTATGGTTATGTCACCATTAGAGTTGCTTATAAATGTATCTGCATTTACAGTGCCTTGCACAGTTAAAGTTCCGCTTGTTGTAAGATTACCGCTGATTGTTTGATTTCCATCTGTAGTGATATCGTCTGTGGTTAAAGTTCCAACGACTTCTGTATTTGCACCAAGTAAAATAGTTCCTGAACCACCTGGATTCAAAGTCAACACTGCACTTGACGCTGTTGTTATTTCAGAATCATTAATGGTGATGTTGTCTATTGAGACATTACCTGTCATTGTTGCGGCATTAATTGTTGGTGATGTCAAAGTTTTATTTGTTAAAGTCTGTGTATCTGTTTTTGTTACAACTGTGCCAGTATCTATTGCATGTGTGACTGTGTTGTTGCTTACAGATGTGCTAATACCTGTGCCACCTGCAAAGTGCAAAGTTTCTGAATCCAAGTCAATTGACAACACAGTTGAATCATCTGCACTGAAATCTAAATCTTGTGCTGTAACCTGTGCATCAACGTAAGTTTTAATTGCACCTTGTGTGGCTAATAATGTTGCACTTGATCCCAAACTACCGTTATCTATACCAGTGACTGTTGCTCCTGTTGCCAATGCCAAACTGGTAGAAGAAGTTAATGCACCTGACACTGTGGCAGTTCCATCAACAATTAATCCATCGTTTACATTTATTATTGTTGAATCACTTGAGGAAATACTTGTGCCTTTAATTTGAATTGCACTGATACTAACATTTCCTGTGCCGTTTGGCTGTATATTAACATTGCCATTGGTTTTGTCAGTTGTTATTTGAAAGTTATTGACATCAAGGTTAGCCGCTAATTTTGGCGCTGTGTCATGTTCTAAAATAGTAGAAGCATCAGAATCAACATAAAGTTCTGTGAAATTGTCGTTGATTTTATCAAAGGCTGTTCTTAACGGATCACCTGTTCCGTCATTAGCCGTGGTACCTATATTGATTGTTTGTCTTGCCATTTGCAATATTTATTGTATAATTCTACAAACCTAATGTAAAAAATTACACATTTACAGTAATTCTTTGAAACTTATATACAATTGAGTCGCTGGTAATTGGAGTAACTCTAAATCTAACACTGCCGCTGTTAATGTCAGCACTGTAGACACCAAGTGTGTCTGTATAATTTGTTACGGAACCAAATGTTGCAATATAAGCGTTGGTGCCATCATGCGTGATATTGGCTTCAAATATTTCAAATCTACTGTCTGCTGTGTTGGTTGCTGACACAACGTATTTGGCACTTCTAGATGCTGATGCAGTGAAAGTGTCAATGTTAGCAGTGGTTGAAGAACTTAAAGTTGTAGTGCCGTCTGCTATGGCAGTGTTATTTAAAGTAACACCAGCAGTGGCAAAACTTAAAGTGCCATTGCCGTCTGTTTTTAAAAATTGACCATTTGATCCATCTGAAGTTGGAAAAGTAAATCCGCTTATGGATACACCACCTGATCCATTACCAGATAGTTCCAAGTTTGCATTTGTAGCATTTGCTGATATTTCATTATCACTCAAAGTGATCCCATCAACTGTGATACTTGTATTTGCAGTCAATGTAGTAAACACACCTGTAGTCGCTGAACTTGCTCCAATTGTTGTGCCATCGATGGCTCCGCTGTCTATGTCTGCTTTTGCCATAACAACTTGTCCAGTGCCAGATGGAGAAATTACAAGATCATCATTAGTTTGTATTGCACTAATTTCATTGTCTTCTATTAACACTTTTGAATCAACAGTAAGTTTGTTAACAATTACTTGTCCAGTACCTGAAGGAGTAATGTTTATATCTTCATTTGTTCTTGTTCCTTCGATGTTGTTGTCGTCTATTTGGATAGCAGGAAGAACAACCTTACCTGTTCCACCAGGACTTAATGTTATATCTGCATTTGATGGTGATGTTATAGTAGATCCAATAACTGCCAAATCACCCAAAGCACTTGCAGAAAGTCCTGTTAATCCACTACCATCACCTGTAAAACTTGTGGCAGTAATTGTGCCGTCTACAATTAAACCTTCGTTAATATTAACAATTGTTGAGTCATCGGAACTGATACTTGTACCATTAAAGATTAATGCTCCTGCTGTTACACTTCCTGTACCAGAGGCATTTAAAACTAAATCATCATTGGTTCGTGTTGCTTGTATTTCATTGCCTCTAACAGTGATACCACTTGCTAACAGAGGAGAATTATAAAGTTCAGTAAAGTTTTCGTTGGTCTTAACCATTGCGGCTCGTAATGTATCACCTGTGCCGTCGTTTGCTGAACTACCTACATTTAAAATTTGTTGTGTCATACTTTATATATTTAATAATTTCTTTTGAATTTTTACTGTGTGATCTTGAGTGCCTGCTACTTCTCCTCTTAATCGCACATTGTCACCACTTATGTCTGCTGTAAATGTAACAAGATCTGTTGTCTGTGTGCCTACTTTTCCAAATATACTAGCATAAGCAACTGATCCATCGTGTGTGACATTTATATCACAGAATTCAAATTTGTCGTCATCAGTCCTGTGCGTTTGCACAAGATATTTTACTGATCTCTGTTCTGTTTTATCAAATGAATCTAGTGTAGTCAAACTACTACTTGATCCATTTCCTCGAAGTAAATTTATTCTGTATGCGTTTATTGTGAAACTAGATGTTCCATCAGTTGGTAAGGCTTTCAATCTTGCACCGCTTGAATAATCAGCAGTAAAGTCTAACAGAGCACTGCTTGTAGTTGAAACCTGCGGAGTAGCACTAATATAAGAATCACTACCGTCTGTAACCATTTGTATCTCTGTGATGCAACTGTCATTACTTCCGTCTTTTTTGCCTACAACTATGTAATGTGCTCCTGTGAATGTTGAATCTGACCAGCTATCAATGACCTTTTCATTACTAATTGGTGCTTTTAATTTAATTGCAAACGCCTGCACTGTTGTTGAACCACCTGAAGTAGAACTGGCTTTTACACTTACAGTTCCGCTTGATATTGTGGCAGTAATTTCTAACATGTCAGTCCCTTTACTGCTGACATTTGGACCTTGTGATACAAAAACATTTGTACCATCAGTGACAACCATTGCTTCACACATAAAATTTTCAGTGGAACCATTTTGTCCTGTGATTACATAATGAGCCGCATCAACATCAACGCTTGAAAAGGTATCAAAGGCTGTGGCAGTACTAGAAACAGTGACATTACCTACTACCTTTCTTGTGCTATCTGAATTTGCCTCATTTGATTCTGAATCACCAAATGCTACTACTCTGTTGACTATTACTTTGGTGCTACCACCTGCTGTGGCCGAACCTCTTAATCTAAAGGCACTACCAGAGATGTCTGCTGTCAAATTTATTAGACTGTTGTTGCCTGAGAAAAATTCGTTGTATGTGGTGATGTATGCGTTGGTTCCGTCATGGGTAACCAATGCTTCAATGTTGCCCACTTCGCCTGTGGATTGATTGTTCACTGTGATGAAATATTTTGCTCCTACGTGTGGGCTATGTGTTATACTATCAAGTGTCACTGTAGCACTATCTATAATTGATACATGCATAATGTCATTCACTAAACCAAGTTCACCAACATAGCCAGTCGAGTCACTGTCTCCTAAACCTATTCTGTAGAATGCCATAGTGTTTGCAGGTGTTACAGATGATCCGTCATTGTCTGTCATTCTCAATCTAACAGTGCTGGTACTGTCGCCTGCACTAACAATGTCTGCATCAAAAGTTGGATGAACGTCTGTAGAATCTGTGCCAACAATGCTGGAATGTGTTGTAAATGCACTGCTTAAATTATGTAGGACACTGACTTTGCCAGTTTCAAAACCTGAGTTTGCAACGTCTTTGGTTAACACATAGTATAAAGCACTGTCATATTCACCAACTGTAAAACTGTTTACAGTTTTTGTTGCGGCCGCATTGCCAATAGCAGTTCCAGTACTAGTGACATGATCTATTACTGTTTCTGTAGTCGCGGCGGCAGTTGTTGCGCCAATTATACTTACGTTATCTCCTGTGCTAGATGATTCATTGTCAGATAAAAGTATTCTATACATTCTAACTTTTGTGTTTGGTGTAAGTGCCGCGGCACTAAGAACTACGTTACTGCCACTGATTGCCGCAGTCAAAGTTAAAAGATCATTGTTTCCAGTGTTGACAACGTTAAATGAACTTATGAAGGCGGCACTGGAGTTGTGTGTCACCATTGCTTCGATATTACTAACTTCTCCGTTATCAGTATTTTCTGCACTAATATAATATTTTGCACCTCTGTAACTTGCATATGCCCATGTGTCAAGTGATTCACTTGCACTGTCAACATCAGCATTTACAATAGTTGTAACATTACCAGATGATGTGCTTGAATCATTGTCACCAAGTCCAATTCTATAGGCCTTGAATGTGTTTAGTGCTGAAGGGCCTGTGCCATCTAATTGTGTAAAAGTCCCGTTGACTTGTGTGTCAACAACTATATGATTGTGTGTTGTGGTTCTAACTAAATTTGACTGAGAAACAACAGTGTCAATTGTGGAAGCGTTAATCTTACCTCTAGCCAAAGAGTATTTGGCAACTGAAAATCTACTGTTAGTTTGATCTTTTGTTACTGCATGGTACCATACACTGTCATATTGAGTAGATGTAAATTTATCTAATGGAGTACTTGATGCAGGTACAATTTCGTGTGCAACAACAGCAACATTTGCATCAACTGTAGTAGTGCTTCTAAAACTTATGTCTTGGGTTGTATCTTGGAAAGTTGACACTCCAAGGATCAATGGTGATGTTTCAAAACTTAAAGTTTTACTTCCATTTGTCTTTAATATTTGTCCTGAACTTCCATCACTGCTGGGTAATGCAAAACCATTTACTTTTACAGATCCACTACCACTACCTGTAAAAATCAATTTGTCATTGGACTGTGTGGTTGTTATTTCATTGTCAGTAATTTGTATTCCTGATGTTGACAAAGTGGTTGCACTCAAAGTAGTAAACGATCCTGCCGCTGGAGTTGTTGCACCAAGTGTAGTCCCGTCCACTGTGCCATTGTTTATGTCCACCTTTGACAGTCGCACACTGCCAGTGCCTGACGCATTTAAAATAATATCATCATTAGATCTTTGTGCAGTTATTTCGTTGTCTTTTATTTTTAAACTAGAGTCAATTGTTATACTTGTAACATTTACTGCTCCACTTACACTTGCAAACAAATTTATGTCATCGTTTGTTCTAGTGCCTTTGATATTGTTGTTTTCAATAGTAATACCAGGCATCACAAAACTGCCTGTGCCAGCAACACCAAAAGTTAAATTTGCATTAGATGGAGTAACTATTGTGGAGCCTACAGCAGAAAGATCACCAACATTTACTATTGTTCCTCCTGTTATGCCTGAACCACTACCAACAAATGAAGTACCAGTTACAGCACCACCAACAATAACATTTTCATTGATATTGATACTTGAAGAATCATCTGAACTTATGCTTGTTCCACTTAATTTTATCCCTGCAAGTTTGACAGCGCCTGAGCCTGATGCAGTAAGTTTCAAATCAGCATTAGATTCATCAACTTGGATGTTGTTTTCAATCCAAGTCATTTGCACACTTTCTATTACGTTATCAGTGTACAGTTGTCTAAAATTGTGATTTATTTTGTTCCCTGCAGTCTGGATACTGTCACCAGTGCCATCGTTCCTGGTCACACCTACATTTATGATTTTTTGTGCTGTCATGTACGGGTATTTATTGGATTTTTAATATGATAAGCAAGCCTTAGCCTACGCTTACTTTGAGATCTGTGCCGGATCTAAACAGTCTACCGGCTACATTGGGATCTGACGTAGGTAATGCAGTAAAATTTATTTGTGCGTTTAACACAGTCAAACTGCCATCTACAACAAGGCCATCATTGATATTAATTGTGGTAGAATCTGAAGAACTAATTGATGTGCCATTTATTGTCACAGCACCTAAAACTATCTGTCCTGTACCGTTTGCTGTAATTGTTACATCACCATTGGTCACTGTACTTGTAATAGCAGAATCAGTGATAGATAATTTATCCACTTCAATAATACCTGTGCCGTTTGGCTGAAGTATCAAATTTCCGTTTGTTTTAGTTGGTGTAATCAACCCAGTGTCTAAGTCAGCTCCAACCAGACTGTAAAGCTCGTCAAAATTAGAATTAACCTTGAGCATGGCGCCTCTAAGAGTGTCGCCTGTGGCTGGATTTCCTGCTGTGCCTGTGTCTATGTTTTGTTTTGACATACTATTACCTATTTATTTTAATCTTACCATATTAATTTGTACTGATATTTATTAAATATTTGTGCAGTTATTATGTTCGTAGAAACACTCAAAACTCTCCGGCTTTATGAACGCCAAAGCAAACTTGGCATTTACCATTCCTTCAAAAGAAAAAGTACCCTTTATGTTTTTAAATGTGACTGTTGTGGTGTAATATTTTTAAGAGCAAGATCTAAGATAGATCCTATCAGAGCAACAAATGACTATAAACATGTTTGCCCAAACTGTGATTGTAAAAAGTTCGCACAAAAAATTGGTGTCAAAATGCGTAGCATTTACAGCCTAGATGCAAGTTCTACAAAGTTTCTGTAAGTATTAAGGTCGCAAAGAGAAAACAAAAAATGACCTAGGGTCTCTTGGATTTTCTATGAATTTTTGTAATTGTGCGTAGTGCGTACCGTACATATTTTTTTTACTATATTTTATATAGTGCGGTAATAGACTATTTCCTTTGATGTATTCTTTTCTGTTAATTAGATAAAAATTTGATTTAGGAAACTGTCTTGTTATTTGACAAAGTTGATACATCCATTCAAATTTGAGATATGCTTTCATATTCATTCTTTCCGGATAGTTGTCAGAATTTTTATATATGTTATTTTGTTTTCTAGAAGCCAATCCCATGTCTTGCCGCCATTGTTCAGCACCCAACATATCAAAAGCAATTACAAATATGTGTTTAAAACCTTTTTCTGCCGCGTCCAGCACAGCACTCATTCCAGAGCCACGTGCTTTAGAAAGATCTAGAGTTCTCCAAGTGTTACGTTTAGAGTCACCACCTACCCATGTTCTATAAATTCGCAAGCCCAAAGGCATGGCATTTGCAGGATCACCAGCAACCATGTAGTTCCATTGACTAATATCCTTTGGTCCAATTATTTCTGCCTTAAAATTTTTTTCTTTTTTTCCTTGAATTAATTCTTCGTACATGGGTTGATTGACTGCAAATATTTTGTCACAAAGGTCTGGCAAATCTCTGTAAATTGCGTTACAGCCATAAATTGAACCATGACTTTTCAATCTACTAAGGTCTCCAAAAATTTGACGGCTTTCTCCGTTGCCAATTACGAAACAAGTTTCATCTTTTATTGCCATCTGTTATACACCAAAAGATTCACCGCAACCACATCCTGCTGTTGCATTTGGATTGCTAATTTCAAATTGAGACCCAAAAACTTCTTCTTTCCAATCTATCTGGGTGCCTGCAACATACAACATGGATTGTGAATCAACCACAAAC
>Ga0209535_1000955_pt1 | contig 20071 bp, 11 predicted proteins | sample LinPmetageLP28_FD_184041 | JGI IMG/M metagenome (GOLD analysis project Ga0209535, IMG submission 184041) | Marine viral communities from the Pacific Ocean - LP-28 (SPAdes) (version 2) | ecosystem: Environmental > Aquatic > Marine > Oceanic | place: Pacific Ocean | collected 2009-08-22
TCATCTTTAAGTCTTTGCTTTACGGCTTCTATTTTCTTTTTTCTTTGATCTTCTGTTTGTTTTCTTTGCTGTTCTCTAGCTTTAAAATATTCTTCTCTTTTAGAATCATCAAAATCAGAGTGGCCAAAAAGATTAGCTATAGATGCTTCTGCTATTTTACCTTCGTCGGTACTATTGTTAGCGCTAGCATTTGTCCAATCATCTGCACCTGTTTTTCTAGTGTAATAAACGCCTTTTGATTTATCGTTTGGATCTATTTCAAACTTATATTCATAACCATCGCCTCTGTCAATTGTTTGACCTGGTGGCACTGAAGATCCACTTGCCGATTCGGACCCTGTATTGTTTTCTGACTCCGAGCTCGGGTCCTTCTGGGAGTCGTTTGTCTTTACTTCTTCAACAGTAGTTTCTGTTCTGCCTTTAAACTCTTGAGCTTTAGCAAATATTTCTTCTTGAGATAATCCAGTGTCTTGTAAAGAAGTTATATATTCTATTAATGTCATTTAACTTAATTTATTATCTTGTATAAACTTTTGAGCTTTCTCCTGCTTAGCTTTTTCTAAATCAAACACAGCCGCGTCTTCTTGTACTGTTGGTAGTTTGTTTGTGATAAATTGCTTTAAATAGTTTTTAGCAAAATATTTAGCATAGTTTGATTCAAATAATTCTTTATTTTTTTGAGATAAAGGTAGTACTTCTTTATAATTCCAAGCTAAACTACCCGCGTTAGCATTTTGAGCCATTTGATCATCTTCTTCTTCGCTAGATCCTCTAGCTATAAAAACATTCCAAGCAGCAACTACACTTTGCTCTTGCTGCAAAAGACCAGCGATTTCTGCGTTTATAAAAGGTTTTGTTTTTCTAGCGATTTTATCTATATCAAATTTTAATATGTTTCTACCTTTACCCATGCCAATGTCTATGATTTCGTAATCATATGATCCATCAGTGTTTTTTAATATAAATTCATCAGCTATAGCAGCCTGTGGTATTAATTGACCATTTTCATCTGCAGAACCCTCTTCCAGCACACCGCTATCGATTAAAAGCTTTAGCATGTCTGCGTTTATATCTGGTGTTTCAGTAACTAAATCATTATTAGCTTTAATTAAAGAGCTTAAAGTGTTGCTGTTTATTATTAGAGGTTTTTCAAATAAAGGTCCTTCAAAAGTTATTTCTTGAGATCCATCTTTTAATAATTCTAAGTAAACATTATATCCTTCTGTTTTAGAAAATCCAGGCTTATTATTCATCATGCAATTAGCTACCATAAAAGAATAATCATTATTAACGTCGTAATAAGTATCATCAGTAGTAGATAACTGATCTACAACTTGCTCTATAAATTTTAAAGAATTAGCTGGAGCAGTGTCTAATCTCTCTATTTGCTTGTTTTCATAATCACAGTATTCATCTACACATTTACCTGATTGAATCGCCATTTTTAATTTAGCGTATTCTTTGCCTGTGTCTTTATATGCATTGTCTAGTATACCAAAAGTAGTATCTATATTAGCAGATACATATTCCTTGTTATAAGCTAGAGCATTGCTTTTATTAGCTTGCTGTATTGAAAGATTATATGTTATGTTTTTATTTTCCATTAGCGAATTATTATTTTTTAGAGAAAGCTCCAGCTGAAGCCATGCTGCCAACTGAACTTACAACGCCTCCTATAGCACCTGTTACTGCTGCAGTTTGATCTCTTCTAGCTTGAGCTTCTTGACCTCTCAAAGCCGCTATTTGATTTGAAACTCTATCAAGTTGCTGCATTTCTCTTTGTTCTGTAGCCCCAAAAACAAATTGTTTTCCTGAAACATCTGCTTGCTGAATTCTTTGAGCTTCTGCCATTTGCTGTGATTGAAGCCTTTGTTCTCCAGATAACCGCTGTTGATTGTTATTAGCTTCTTGTCTTTCTATATCTGCAGCAATACCTTTTTTGCTTTGAAGAGCTGCTTGAGCTAAGGCTGTTGCGCCACCAGCTGATGCGCCAGTTGCTCTTAAAGTATCTAAGGTATTAGCCAAAGCAATATCAGTTTGTTCCATCTGAATCTCAGTGGCTTTAGTAGCAACTGTTAATTTTTCAAATGGATTACTAAGCATAGCACTTAAACTAGTAACTCCTTCGTAAGGGTTTATAATTTCTTGTCGGTTAGCTTCTAGTTGAGCTAATTTTTTTTCTAATTTTTTAGCTTTTCTTCTAGCTCTGCGTGCTGCTCTTCTTGCTGATCTAGAGCCAAAAATACCACTAGCAATTGAACCTGCTGCACCAACAGCACCTGCTACTACTACACTCATATTATTTGCTTTTTAATTTTAATTGTTTTTTCATGCTTTCAATACTAATATCTGGATCGTTAAAATCTTTAGCAATAACGTCACTTAAAACGTCTTCAACTTTATATTTATCTGTAGCGTGTACAGTTATCCACACGCTGTCTTCATGCATGTATATTAATCTTTTAGTTCCTGGTTTTGTTATTCCATTATAAGGCGCTTTTATTCGCTTAATACCCTCATCTGTTAATACAGATATATCACCTTTTTGTACAAAATAAGGATGTTCTTTTTTATGTATACCAGTAGAGATTATTTGTCCTTTAGGCATAAATATTTCTCTAATATATAATCCATCTGCAAACGTGTGCTTAAGTGGATTAATCGTGTTAGCTATTTTATCTTGTCCAGGTTTTTCAGGATTACCATAAGAACCTGGTAAATCTAATAGCTTATCTTCAAAGTCCATTATGAGCTCTCTAAAGCGCTCTATGTGCTCTAGTTGCTCTAATGTATACTCTTGTTTTACTAAGGAATTGCTCATTTAATTTAATTTAATTTAATATCCGTTATTCATGCTGTAAACGCTTTCTACAGAAAATAAAGATTTTTCACCTCCCACGTCTGTTACATTGTCAGTAGACATTTTAACAACAGCATAAAAACCTTTTATACCAGTTATGTTTACACCAAAATTAACTTCACCAGCGCTAGCTTGCGTAGTGTTTATTAAATTGGCAACATATTTATTTTCTTTTAAATTAAAACCAGCATAATACGTATTAGAGCTCTGGGCGTTAGGAAATCCAGTGGTAGAAATATAATTAGATCTTGAAATATATCCATTGAAAGATATTAAATCTCCAACTGTTAAATCTACTGGTTGGTCAATTACTAATTCACCTGTTGTTGTGTTGTATGAAACAACCTCTGCTCCAACAAAACCTCCAGATGGAAAATTTAAATAATTTCCTTGAAAAATACTACCAGTAATACTGCCTACATTTAAAAATATAGTAGAAGAATAGACTACATTTTGAGAAACAGTAGCGCTTGCTTCTGTTAAGATATACTCTCCTTGTGTGTAACTAAGAACTACGGCTGTATTATCTTGAGAAGAAGTAAAATTATTTAAAGAAGTATCTATAGAAATAGCTCCAGTTTCATCTGATATAAAACTATCTACTTGCCATCCATTACTACCTTCGTATCCTATTGTTTTAAATGTTTTTGAGTTAGTTGGATTTGGGTTAAACACAAAAGTAATTGAACTTACATTATCTTCATCATAGAATCTACCTCTTTTAACTTGGTTGCTATAATGTCTGAATAGTTTAGCTTTTTTATAATCTGGATTAGATGATCCATCAGGTAAAAACTGCTCATCTATTGTTTTTACAGAATAAAAATTATTTCTTAAACTAAAAACTTCGTCAGGTTCATAGTCAAAAAAGCTAACCCAACCCTGAGCTCTTTCGTCAAAATTTAATGTTAAAATTTCGCTTCTTACTCTACTTGGTGATCTTGATAATTGAGGATTTTGAATTGAAACTAAATATTCGCTTGCGTATATATCGTATGCTCCTAATATTTTACCTTTAACAGATGGGTTTGTTGAAAGCTTAAGTTTGTCTCTAAAAAAGTCTTTCATACCGTAAGATGATATTTCAGTAATACCATCATTTGATAATCTAAGAACTACATTATTGTTTCTATCTGTAAAATATTTTCTATTACCATACACGCCGAAGCTTTCAGGATTTTGAGATATTCCATACTTACCAATATACGGTTGAATTGCACCAATAACAAGATTAGAGCTTGTAACAGTTCCACCTCCTTCAGCTGAAAATATAGCATCTTTATCTATCAATGCTCTACTCACTTTGAGTTCTTGAAATATATTTAAGTTTGTATCTTCTGCATATAGCTTTTGTATACTTCCATTTGCAGGATCTAAAGCTTTAGTTATATCTTCACCAACAGAAAATACATTTGTATTATTTATACCTGTTCTTGAATTAAATATACCAGAGTATATTAACGCATTAAATCTTCTAGTTCCTATAGGCTCATCTTCTACTATATAAGCTTTTGCTCCAAAATCAACTGAAGTATTATTATATCCTCCTTTTATTCTAGATTCTTCTATAACCCAAGTGTCATTATCATCTAAATTAGATTGAACTGGATAACCTGTTGATAAACCTGAAATCCCTAGATTAGCAGGTATACCAAAAGAACCGTTCCAAACAGGGTCACTACTGTCGTTATTTACCTTTTTCAGTAGAAAAGTATTAAAATATTTTACTTCTATTATTGCACCTGCCATATTTAATTATTACTTATTTTACACTATAATTACTATATTATAGAAAATTGAAAATTTTCTACATCATTGGGTTTATTAGGTGTAGCCATGTGTGCTCCTAAACTAGTACATATTTGATTTCCATGGCTATTGATTTGTTCTCTTTGGCCAAGGGTCACAGCTCCTTGGTCGAATGGTACTGGATTATTGTTAGAATCTAATTCATTATTCTTCCACTCTTGAGCCCATTGAAACCAATATTTTCTAAAAGCATCTCTTTCTTGGGTTAACTGGTCTATGAAATTCCCACTTCTCCATTTTGATCCAATCCAACCACTGAAAACATACATTGCCCATACTTTTTGAATATCTTCTATGCTTGTTGTTGTGCCGCTTGTGCGGGAATAAAACCAAGGGCTAGTTGTTGCTTTCTGTGGACCACTATACGTATATATTATTTGAGGTCCTTGTGCTGTAAAATCCCAATTTATATCTAATCCGGCTACTCCTCCCCTGTCCGGCCTATCCTTAGCATCGCTACTACTACTAGTAGACAATTCGTTGTAATAAAACTGCTTTTGGCCAGAACTGTTTACTGTTGTATACTGTATTCTAGAAGTTCTTATAGCTGGGTGACCTTTAAGAACTCTAAATCTCATTGCACTTTTTGTAATTGCTGCGTTATTATAGTTCCATCCAGGCCCATAAGTGCTGTTTCCAGTGCTAGAATCATAAGTACCTCCAACGTCTCTAAACAGCTTCATGCAACCTGTCAAAGCTAATCCAGGAGCACCTTGGCTTCCTGCTGGTAAAGCTGTGTTTTTATCTCCTTCTATTATTTCATAAGTCCAAAGATAATCAGGAGCTCCGCTATAACCTGTAACTGCTATTCTGCCGTTTATTTTTGGCGGTAATCCCCACCCATTTATTTGATCTGTAGTAAAAGGACTCCAAGGAGCATAAATATCAGTAGAAGGTGTTGGTTGTCTTTGAACTAAATGATCACCACCCGAAATAGGCGTTGTCATTGGAATAGTTATTGAATTAGGAGTACCTAATGCAGTGGCATAATCTGCCATAGAAAAACTTCCAGCTATTCCATGGCTTTGTTCCCCAGGTGTACAACAAACTTGCGCTTCTTCACTTACATTATTAAAATAACCCATCGCGTAAATATACCAACCATAATTATCACTAGACGCACCTGGGGTGTTAGAATTTATTTCAAATACAGTAGAAGGATAATACCACCATCGAGTTCTAACTGAGTCTGGCTGACAAAAGTTAGCAGCGCCGCAACCCTCTATACCATCAAAAATCGGCGGAGCAGAATCTGTCCCAGGTAAAATATATTGAGGTGGAGATCCACCGTAGGTTTCAGCAAATTCACCGTAAGCATCTACTTGGTGAAGTTTGTTCCAAAAATTTTCTGATCTAAGTTGAACATTCATTTGTACTTCTATAGTAATAAACTCAAGATTTTCTCCACCGTCTTGAATCGCAAGTCGCACGTAGTAATTACCTCCTGGAAAAAGACTAGGAAAATCAGAACTATTATTTACTAGTCTGAACCTAAGATTTCCATTAGGATTAATAGTAGGTGGTAGTATCGAAAATAAAGGGGTTGGATCTCCTCCGCTCCCTTGAAAAACAGCTTCAGGACCGTTTATAGAGCCAAGCCTTTGACGCCATATTCTAAAATTGATTTCTTGGTTTGGATTATTTACCATTTCAAGATCTCTAATCGACAACGCGATACCTCCGTCACCAGGATTTGGTGTTACTATGTTTGCCGCACCATTGTTTATATTTATTATAGCTATATCTCTAACACCTTTACTTGTTATAACTGGAACAGGATCAGGGTATGGAACAGCGGGCGTGGCCCCAGGCCCATATGTTATATTTGAAAGTGGGCTTTCATTTAAAGCTTCAACTGTAAAAAACTCTGGAACTATATTGCGTAAATTAGCCGTTCTTGTTACAAAGTTTTCTTGACCATCTACTACTATTCTAAAATTAAAAGTAAACTGCCTTAAACCTTCATTTTCATTGTAAAAATAATAAATATTATCAAAATAATTTATAGCACCAGAAACTGGTCCACCTAAAATGCTTGGAGTTGTTTGAGATGTTGTTTGTATTTGCCAAGGTCCAACACCAGAGGGGTTAGTTTGTAGATTAACTAATCTAAAATAGTCCGCATCTTCTCCATTAACATTTTGACCTAGTTGATTTGTTATTGCTGGTGCTCCATTTGGCGCGCTCAATTCTAATATATCATTTAAACCTAAAGAAATTGTTTGACCAAAATTATCAACTACTTGAAAAGGCGCTGCTAATATACGGCCATTTTGAGCTAAGCCTTCATCAAAATTAGGGTTCCATGATATATTTGATCCAGAAGGATTGCTTTGATTATTTAGTACAGATTCGTTTAAATCTGATATCAAACCTGATGTAGATGTTTCCCAAAATATATCTATAGCACTTTCCACTGGTTCTGTTTCAGCTATAGCAAGATATTGCAAACCAGGTCTAGTTAATTCAAAAGGAGGAACAGAAGAATTTCCTTTTGTAGGAGTAAAAAATATTTTAATGTTATCAGGTAGGTTTACCACTACAGCGTTGCCACTAGAATTTACTAAACCTACTTCCATTGTTCCAGCAGCAGCAGGCGCACCACCTACAGGCGTATTATTACCAACATATGTTTCAGATGGTATACCAACGCCAGTTACTAAATAGTTTCTTAAAGAATTTAAAGTAGTAAGAACACTTGTAGCTGCGGAAACTGAAGTTATTGTTATAGTGCTTGAAGGTCCACCAGGTGGAGGGTTCGATAGAGACTCACCGCCTGCAGGTAAATAGTTAGAACTAGCTAGTTGACCAATTTTAAATTCTGTGCTTAGTCTAGCAATCAATGGGTTCGATTCTAAAGAATAAAACTGAGGAAATAAATTTTGCAGCGGTGGATTAAGAGGATCAAAGTCAAATAAATCATTAATAGTAGATATAACAGAAACAGTGTCTGTAGTTCTTTGTGGGTAATATTGAGTATTAGAAGCTCCTATGTTAGTAGATGAAACTAATGTAGTTGTGTTTTGTACTCTACCAATTAATTGAACTGAACTTCTAAATTGTTTTTGATCTGGTCCAACCTCTGTTAAATCTCTAGGTACTTTATTTATATTGTCGTTTATAAGAACAGCGTGTGAAGTTTGACCTACTTCTAGGGTGGTATCATTAGGATACGACGCCATTATACCGGGTAAGTAAACATTGTAATAATCTTGCTGGGTTTGCTTAACTACAATTTTATATGAATACCAGCCAAGAGGGTTATAATCTACACTAGTTATATCGCTATTATATAGATTATCATTTGGTATAGGAGCATTCATTAATATTTTTAATGAATTTCCAGGCCAAGATGTTTGAGTAACTCCTGCGTTTATATATGGAGAAAACAAAGTAGATCCAGCATATTCTACGCCATCTACTATAATAGATGTTTCGTTATTAGATAAAATAACACTAGACTGTCTACCATATCTATCAGAAAGGACGAAACCTATTTGGTAATTTCTATTTGTTTTAACAGAACTATTAGGATATTCTATTTTAGTAACAGAGTTTTCCGTATCAGATCCAGGCTCTGCTATAACAGTCACAGTTCCAGCTGGGAATGTTACAGCGTTTGAAAGAGTTAAAATAGAAGCTCCTGATACATTAGAAGTAGCACTAGTTACTTGAGTGCCTGTTGGTATATTAACACCATAATCATTACATGTTACATAGTAACCTGTCCACAAACCATCAGTTCCAGCGGTTTTTAGAGAAATAACAACATTTATTGGATCACCCGCAGCGTAAGTTGCAGCGCCGGCACTATAAGCAAAAGCAGCATCATTAAGATTAAAATCTGCTTTTTGTGTAGAGGCAACATTGTAGTTTAAAGAATCTGGTGGATTTATTTTGTTTTGAAAATTACCATATATAACTCTATTTCCAGCTACTTCTTGAGCTTGAGCTCTAACTGGTATTTTATCATACACTCTAATTAAATTACTTTCTGGTAAAGTTTTAGTTGGCTTTGTAGATCTATATTCATAATTAAAGCTGGTAATATCACCAATAATAATAGGAGAATTATCGTCTAATTGAGCAACGGTTTTATTAACTTTTATAATTCCGGCCACTGGATTACTAGGGTCTGTAGGAGTAAATTCTGTTATTTGAGTTTTACCAATTTCAAAGCCAGGACCATTAACAATATTACCAACTGTTATACCTCCTTGAATATTTTTTATAGATATAGAAGCGCCAGCCGCTCCAGGCGTTTGTGCTCCATCTACTTCGCAAATACAAGATTGATTTGTTATTTTATCTACAGGTAATGTTTCAACAACTCTCACAGCTATACCATCTGATTCTTTATAAAGTATATCAATTTCTTTTATTTTTAAAGCTGTTTGTAAGTCATAATTGTTAAAAGGAAGAGGTATTTTTAAATCAATACTATTAACTTTATTTTCCATAAAATAAACAATAGTACTTCTATACGCCTCATCTTGGTCGTTTTTAGCTTGACTTCCTTTTTGAGTAAGATTATTAGGATCTACAAACATAAAATAGCCATCTTGTTTTGGTATAAAAGCTATTTGAGTAAAAGGAGAAAATATAGAATATGTATTATCTTGAAATTTATATCTATAAGCAAATCTAACAAATCTATCTTCAAGATAATCTGGATCACCTGAAAAAGTAGGATCAAAATAAGGGTTGGCGTTAAAAACAAGTTTTTGATTTTCTTGAATTGTTATAGAACCACTTAGCGTTATATCAAAATCACCAACACCAGCCGGTGTACCAACATTGCTTACTGTTCTACCTGTGTCAGTAAGAGCAAAATTACCACCCGGTATGTTATTTTGAATAAAAACTCTAGAGGCTGTTGTATATGGATTACCAGTACCATTATTTATTTCACCTATAATATTATCAACAGGTATTACGTCTGAAGTTAAAGTTCCAGCAGTTGCAGACAAAGCACTACCTCCGTTAGGTAAAAACAAACTACTAACATCTTTCATTGTAGTTTCGTAAGAAGTTGCTGAACCTAAAACACTTGATTGATAGAGCTCTATTGCTTCAAAAGGATTGTATTTAGCTACAGATATTTGATCTTCAGTCGTGTAATATGTTGGGTTTGTGTTTTGAGAATTTGAATTAGCTAAAATTGTATTTATTACTCTTGGTTGATTTCTGTTGTCTGTAAAAAATAACAAATCTTCTAACACGTTAACACCAGTTATTAAGTTTGTTTGAGAAAAATTAAGAAACGCACCTTGTACTAAAATAGTAGACTGGTTGGTCAATGTGTTTGTAGATATTATAAAGTTTTTAGCCGCAGGTTCATATTCTCCTTGTCCTAAATTTAAATTAGGGTTTTCATCTGTATAGTTTGTAAAAAATAAATAAGCAACACTGTTTAGTTCATCTGAAAAACTACCAATGCAAACTATATTTAAAAACCCAGTTAACGCACTATAGTCTACAATATTAACATTTCCAAGAGTGTTTTCTAAATTACCAACTTTAGATCCTTCTGATTTACTTACTTGAACATTTCTAGCATCTCTATATTCACCTTCAGGTAGTAAACGAGCGTCCAAGTCTTTATTCATCTTGGACTTTAAAAAAGTATTTTGAACTTTAGCCATTAAATTTTAGTGTTTTATCCATTTAGATTTACCTCTCATCACTTGAATTATTTCGTCAAGTTTAATATTAGATAGTCTTATTTTAGCATTTCTAAGTTTAGCACTTCTATCTCTTTTCAATCGCATCACGTCGTTTGCATTTTGGTTAGCTCTAACAGATACTATGTTATATAATATAGAAGCATACAAAGCGTCTTCTGCTAATTTAGGTACTTTAGAGTCAACGTCATAGGCTAGGCCATCAGATATGTATTCTAAGACAATTATTTTGTCTACAAGATTACTAGAAAAAGAAATTTTACCTTCTCTGTAGTTACAATTAAACCAACCATTTCGCTGAGCATATTGAGGCAATATACCATACTGTTGACCATAAAAAATATCAGTTCCAAATCCATAAAAATTAGCCCAATAAGCGTAGTCGTCTAAATTATTAAAAAACTCTTGGCTAATTATTTTAGTATTTGCTTTTTTCCACCTGTCTTCAGTAATAGAAGTTCCTTCTATATTTGAACCAAAATTATCTTGAATAGGTAAGCCAGTTGCGTCTTGCACTGGATTGTTATACGGACTAGTTGTAAGATTGTTTGCTGGATATATGGGCATTTTTACTCCTAATCTATCAATATAACAAACGCTTACATAGTTTACATAGTCTTGAGGTAAAACTATGTTTAAACTGTGTGGTACTGTTAATTCTTGAGAGTGTATGCTTTTAAGAGTATCATAGCTAAACTCTTGTAAAGATCTTTTGGCAAAAAATAATACATCTGATTTTTTAGCTGATTGAAGTATTTTTCCATCACCCACGTAACCAACCATAAAGTTGTCACACACGTCGCTTAAGCTTAGATATTCGTAGCCACCATAATTTTCTTCTACAGTTTCACCAAAAGCGTCAAATCCAGTTCCCGCAGCAGAGTCTCCATAATTGCCGCCACTTAAAGTTTTTAATTGAACTACTAAATAAGTTCCTTGAGTAAGAGACACTGGAGCTGCAATAGTTCCTAAAGATATTGTATCATTACTGACTCTATAAGCAGTTGTATATTCTGTAAAACTATCTGGTAATCCAGTTGTGCTTGTATATATTTTAAAATTATTTAAAGCATAGTTAGTAATTGTCGGATCAAAAGAACCAAAAACTAAATTAGTTTCAAAAGATGTTTTAAAATCAGTCTGACCAGTAGCGTTTTCTACTACAAACACTTGAGCGCCTTGATAGTATTGTTGATTTGTTTCTGTTACTAAACTCATTTATTTAAGATTTTTCGTTAGCTTCCACTTGAGCAACCTCTTGAGAGGCAACGTCTATTATAGTGGGATCATTTATTATTACACCTGCGTATTTTAATATGCGAGTTATAATATTAGTTTGTTCAGAGTTATGTAAAGTAAAATTAACAGAACCAGACGAATTAGCTATATATTGGCCTTGAATACCTAACCTGTAAAACCAAACAGGGTTTGTTGGACTTACAATGCAGTTCATTTCAACACTAGTTGGTAATGGAAATATTTTAAAATAAGGATCAAATCCTGGCACTAAAACACCACTGTCGGTATACGCTAAAGGATATTTTTCAGTTGGCGCTGTTAATTTAGATCTTATAATTTTATTGTATTCAGACTTAGAAACAAGCTGAGTTATATAATTACCGCCAGATGTAGAGGCGCTAGAACTATAAGAAGAACTTTGGGAACTAGAAGAATTATATGTAGAAAGTATTTCACCCACCCAATACACTTGAAATAACATTTCTCCAGCAGGTGGAGTATTTTGGCTGTATGACCATCCATCTTGATCTGTGTCATAAGTCAAAGGTAAATCTTTTACAAATGGAGAGATTTTTTCTTCTTGATTTTTAAAAATATTAAAATACTGAGTATCGTTTTGTGTGTTGTTTTGATTTTGACGGTTTAATTGATTACCATCTGGAAAATATGATTCAAATATTTCCAACTGTACTTGCTGAGCCAAATTATTAAACTCAGCTGGAGTAATATAACCTCTTTGCTCTTTATTTAATATCTGCAAGACTGTTTGATATACCGTATTTACATTTACCATATTAATTTTTTATTTATACTATAAAGGCGGCCGAAACCGCCTATGTTATAGTATCACTTGTTTTTATAGTTTTTTATCTATAGATTTATAGATTTCAACACCTTCATCTGTTTTTAAGAAAGCAGCGAATGCTGAGTAAGGATTTTCGTCAAAAGGTACATTCATTAATTTTCTACCATTTGACCCCCACGTAAATGTTCTTTGATCACCTGATAAGTTTATTATACCAGCTTCTGAAGCTCTAATAGCTATATTTCTTAATTGAACATTGTCATCATTAGCTAAGTTTATGAACAATTGAGGATTAGATCTTGCAAATAAGCGAACATCTCTTTTTAGTTCTTTAGAACTCATTTCATTTACTTTAGAACCAATTTCAACTCTTAGTATAGCTTCTATTTGGTCTATTTCCATTACTCTAGCAGCATTTAAAGCGTCAATTTGAAGATCTAAAAGATCTAAATCATCAGCAGCTTCTTCAACAGCACTAAACTCTTCGTATACTCTACCTTTTAAAGGGTGATACAAAGAAAGTAATTTTTGTAAATTTTGTTGCTGCTTTTTTACTTTTAAAGTACCTTCTTTAAATCTAATATGACCCATAGTGCACTCGCCTTTTTGCTCATCTACAAAGGGTGAGTCTTGATTAGTGGCATATCTTAACTCTCTTTGTGAACCACTTTTTTCATCAAAATAAAGTAGAGAGTGTTTTCTTGTATGTTTTCCAGGTATCGTAAGAGTTAAAGGAGATTTTTTTCCTTTTAAATAGTAAACTCTATCTTTAATTTCCCACGTTGGTTTTGTGGGTTTAGGAGCAGTTTTCACCGCAACCTCTTGAGGTGCAACCTCAATAGTTTCTGCTGTAGCTTTTTTAGCCATAATATAATAAAATTAAATAGTTATAAAAATAATACCCCGCCCTAAGACGGGGATATTATTAAGTTTGAATCATTATTAGATTCCTTTGAATAATACAAAGTTATTAGCAGCTTGCACAACTAAACATCTTTCAGATAGGAAGTTTACTTCCATAGCATCTAAAGTAGATGTAAATGCTCCGCCAGCAGAACCAGTCAACCAAGACTTCATACGACGATCATCAGCTTGTGAAGCTCTATAACGAACGTGTAAGAAAGGTCTACGGATGTTAGTTCCTAATACTTGATCGTATACAGTTGATGTTCCAGCAGGTACTAATACACCTTCAATAGAGTTTATTCCATCTATAGCGCCACGAGTTGAAGCATCATTTAAGTATTTCCAATCAGTTTTGTAGAAATCGTAAGATCCTCTACGGAAACCACTAAATCCAAGATTTAATGCCATTTCCTCAGAGTTTTCAAATAAACCAAATGCAGTACCACCGGCAGTTCCACCAGAGATTGCAGCTAGCATATCATCAAAATCAAGAGCTGTTTGTCTTTGTAAGAAAAGCATGTTTTCTTCAATAGCACCTTGAGTATCTAAGTTTTTCAAAATAGCATCAAATTCATCTAGTCCAGCAGCAGCAGTAAATCCTACTTGTACATTACCACGATCTTGAATAGCAGCAAATAAACCTTCACTACCAGGCATTTTAGCTGGAGTTGGAGCGGCTAGAGCTGATCTTTCAGATTCTACCATTGACATTTCTAAGTAATCTTCAAAACGTAGTCTTGTTTCAGACTCAGCTTTTAAGTACCATAAATATCCAGAAGCACCATCTTCAGTAGCAACTTCAACCCATCCAATTTGAGCCATATCAGAACCAGATACTACGTATTGATCTCTAATAATTAACGGCGTGTTTGAAAACTGAGTTAAAACAGGCTCAATGCTGTGTCGCTCTTGTGACAATCCAGTACCACCTTGAACAATAGAAGTTCCTTTTTGGTAAGCAGAACCGTATACAAATATTTTTAATCCTGCGTTATTAGCACCAAAAGTAGTTGCTATAACAGCACCGTCAAAAGCGCCTACAGTAATAGTATTAGGACCTGCGCCAGGAGTAGAAGCAGTAATCAAAGCTTTTGATTCATTTCCAGTAGCAGGATCTAAAATGACTATAGTATCATTTACAGACATAACATTGTTTACACCGGCTGGAATAGTAAGAGTATTTGCTCCAGCGGCTCCAGTTGATACGCCATCATAAGATATATGTAATCTATTTTGTTCAGACCAAATTACTTGATCAGATGTCATTGGCATTTCAGCGCCAACCATTCTTAAGAATCCAGATAACGTTCTGTTTCCATAACGCTCTACTTCTTGTTCATAAATTTCTGGTAGGTACTGTTGTGCAAACGAATCGCCACCATTACCAGGTCCAGCAGGACCACCAGCGTTAAATTTTAGGTAGTTACTGTTTAAAATCTCTTGCGTTTGCGAAGGGATTAAACTACCAAATTGAGGAGTTAAACTCATAATTGTTTAATTTTTTTAGTTAAATTTTTTAGTTTTTATTTTAAGCTTTGTAGAATCAGCGCCTGAAATAGCTTTAACTTTAAATCCGCCAATAAACACATCTCCTTGAGTAGTTCTAGCTTTAGTGTCACTCAAGTTCTTTGATTTATTTACAACGTCTTTTACAGCATCTGCTTTTCCTTGCTCATAAAAATGAGCTGCAATCTTATCTACATTTTCAGCAGCATAAATAGCCTTATGATAACCATTAACGTCTTTAACATCACCATTTTCGTCTAGGAACTTCCCAACGAGGTTTGTTATATTAGACTGGCTTTCTGCAACTTTATCAATATTTTGAATATTATACTTATATTTCTTTTCACCAACACTGATATCAAAACCTTTGAAATCATTGCTAAAAAGCTTTTTTGTATTATCTTTAAACATTTGATGCTGTTGCTCAGCTTGTTCTTGCTCCTTGTTATATCTATTGAAAAAGTCCATAGCTTTTTGTTGGTCTTGAGTTACGCCCGGTCTCAACTTGATCTCGTCGTAGTATTTACTCTTTGTTTCCTCTAAAAAGCTTTTGGCTTTTGCAACTTCTTCTTTAAACGCAAGCTTTTTTTTGCGTATATCTCTTTCCTCGTCTATATCTTCATCATAGTCAAAATCTTCTAATAAAAGATCAAGATCTTCAGAATCTAAATAAGGTTTATTTTTTTTGTAATACTCTTTTATAAGAGTTTTATCGTCTACATTACTATAATCAGCGTTTAAACGAGTGTAATCTTCTATTGTTCCACCTGTTTCTTCCATAAAAGAAACTAGTTTTTCAATATTCTCTGGCAATGGTTTGCCTAATATTTTTTCATCTTTTATAGCTTTTTTAACCTCGGTTTCAGTTACTACTTCTTCTTTAGTTACTTCTTGGATCGCAGAAAACCCTTCAGTAGTCTCGTTGGACTCTTGTACAGGTTCTGCCACCGCTGCGCTATCTCCGGATGGTTTTTCCACAGATACCTCCTTTGTTTCTCCGACTTGAATGGCATCTTCTTCTTTTTTTATTTCTACTTTAGTCACATTACTTTCTAGTTCTACTAAAGGTTCTTTTGGATTAACATTTACTTTTGTAACATTATCCTTTGTTTCAGTTAATTTTTTAGGTGTTGTTTTCTTTTTTAATTTGAATTCACCTTCCTGTTTAACATTTTCATTTGTTTTTACTTCTGACATAATATAATATAATTAAATAATTAATATAGATTTACAGCGACGGCATTATACCCGCTGCATCTTGTTCTTCAAAATTTATTGGTGGTAAATCTTGTTTTCTTTGATTTATCATCTGACTTTGCTGCGTACCTTCCATTTTTATACGCTTGTCTTTTGCGCCTTCTCTCTGTTGATCACCTTGTGTTTTAACTTGTGATTGAAGTTTAGCTAATTCCATGTCAAACTGATGTTGCATTTGCATTTTCTGCTGATCAAGCTGTGCTTGTATCTGCATTTTTTGAATCTCCATTTGTGTTCTAGACTGCTCGTATTGAACTTTAGAACCACTAATTGCTTCTTGCTTTTGAACTTCATTCATTGCAATTTTCTCATTAGCATCAGCTTGAGATTCTGCTTGAGCTCTAATATTAGCTTGAGCATTTTCTTGATCTAGCCTAGCTTTAGCTTTACGCTTAACTTTAAGAAGTTGATTTGCTAATTTAAGATTTTTAATCTGTCTTAAATCTATAGCGTCTTCGAGATCAATACCTCCACTTTGTAGAGCTACTTGAATATTTTGTTCTAGTTGAGCTTTCTCTTCATCATCTGGTTCTAATTCTAAGAATATACCAAAATCATGTAAATTTAAATTTACAATTTCTTTTAAAGTATTAACGTTATAATTGCTAATAGAGTTTGTTAAAGACTCTGCCGTTAAAGGAAACTCTAAAGCGTCAGCAATTTTAAGAGCTGTATTTTCTGCTATTCTAAGAGTTAAATAAGAAGATGATTGCTTTATATGTCTAGTAGCAGTATTAGAAGCATTAGCTGCCATTTTTTGTAAACCTACTAGCGTGCTTTTGTCGGGCGTGCTACCATCTCTAGCTTCATTAAGACCCGTTACATCACGTATCATTTGTAAATAATACTGATATGTATTTATAAGACTTTGTATTTTACCTTGACCAGAACTAGAGTTTAATTCTTGAATAGGTACTTTACCAGGATTCATATCGCCGTCCTGCGTGAGAGATCTACCAACAATACTACCAGTTTGAAAGTACATATTTAATGCTTCTGCTGGATTATAATTTGTACCATTACCAAGATCAACTTCAGCTAAACCGTCCATGTCTAAATAAACACCATCTGGTACTATTCTAGACATTACTTGTTGTAACTTTAAATGAGTTAATTGAATCATATCAGCAAAACTAATACATTTACTCACTAGTGATTCTATTCTACCTTTATACATTCTAGGTGAACAAATAGCGTAATTCATTTTAACCTTTGTAGTGTCAGCATAAGGTCTTGACATGTTTTCAGCTAATTCCCATTTAAGCATTGTATCAGTACCTAACACTTTAGCGCCGCTATATAAAACCTCTATAGATCTTGAAACTCTTTCAAAGTTATCATTTTCTGGCGGATTAAATGTATCTGGCTTTTCAATAGCTTTCATTAACCCTTGATCTGTTTGTTTTATTTTAAAAACTTGATTATGATAAGTCTTATAATCAAAATATAAAACTTGAACAGTGTTTTCATCGTATCCACCCCAACCAGTTACGTACTGTCTATTTCCTGGCATTTTTTGTATACGCTCTAACTCTTTTTTAGAAATATTAGGAAACTCTTTTTTAAGCTCTGGTATTGTTATAGATTTTATTTCCCCAACATAATATATATCTTCAAAATTAGGATCCTCAGTATAAGAATAAACCATATAAGCTGGATCCACGTAGTCAATAGTAATACCATTTGCTGTATTAAAATTAGTTTTAGCAGCTGCAATACCGCAAACTGTTAAATCCATGTTTAATCTACGCTTAATGAGCTCGTACTTATTTTGAGCCATAACAGAAGATATAGCTTCTTCTTCAGCTATTTCTATGCTTTGTTTATAAGAAAGCTGCATATGTAATTCTAACTCTTCTTCGTTTTCAGGAAGCAACTCAGGGTTTAAAGTCTGATATAAGTTTATGCCAAAACTATTTTTTATATTTTCTAAGTAATCTTGAGCTAGCATGTCTTCGTATATTTTAGAAGCATACTTGGTTCTTTTTTTAATAGAATCAGGATCTTGAGCGTAAGCTTTTATATCATAAGAGTGAGCTGATATACCATTTACAACAATGTCTACAAATTTAGATAAAATAGGAACTGGTTTCCAGTCTAAATTAAGATAAGACAAATCACCATTAATAGATAATTCATCTTTATATTTTTGAACAGGTTGTTCTCCTCTAGCGTATAATCTAAGAGTATTAAAGTTATTCCAGTTAGTCAAATACGTATTACCGTTTGTTCGACCAGATTTGAACCACTCATATTCAATAGCCATAGCTACTTGACTGCCGTATTCCAGGCTTGCTTTTTCAGCATCGCTAACAACTTGACTTGGAAAAGCGCTATTTGAATTAGTGTATATATTCATTTAACTTATTATTTTTGATGTAGTTCCCCTGTTGTCATATCTTTTGATACCTAAATCTACAGGTTCTATAATTTTTTTATTTACAGGATAATACCTATGCTTATTACAAGCCATTAAAGCTAGTCCAGAACTAATAGAAGCATCGTGTTTTGTTCTATTGTTTATATTAAATTTAGCCCAGTCTTCTAATGTTCTTTGAAAATAAACGTCACCATAACCAGACTCTTTTAGTCCAACAAAATGCTCTATATATGTTTCTATAGCAGATGCATGTGCTTGCTTTATATCTTCACTAGAGTTTGGTATACCGCCTAGTTCTCTTTCTGTTACAGATAATTTATTATATTTTTTATCAGGTCTATTAATTGAAAAGCCTCTATAACCTCTTCTTTTAAAATAATACAATATTCTTGGTTTATTATTTTCTATAAGTATTGGCATGCCGTAAAACACGCAAGCCATAAGAACATCTTCAAAAAATATTTCAGCTGTTTGTGGTCTAGCTATATATTCTAAAAAGAAATGATTAGGAGGTACGTCTTCCATAGAGAATTTAGTAAGACCATGTAAAGATCCTTTAGAACCTCTTTTATCTACTGTACCTGATATATCATATGGATCACAACCAAAAGCTCCCATATATGCATTGCCAGGGTGATTTATACCATTTTTACTATACTTTTTATTTTGCAAATGACTAGGTGGAACCCAAGTTATTAAAAACCTACCGTCGTTGTTTGGAACAAATACAACATTAGTATCTTGCTTAGCATCTTGCCATTGAAAAGATCCTTTTGTCACGCTTATAGAATTTTTAATATCTTCATTAAAATCTATTTGCTCGTATATCTTAGTTAGATTAAATAAAGATTCTTTTGATTCATCTCTAAATGCGTGTTTAGTAGTTCTTGGAAATTGTCTATAAAATTCATTTAAAGCGTCTTGATCTTTTTTAAGACCATCTACTTCATTATCCCAATATTCTATTACACCTAAATCTATTGTTTCACCCTGTGGTCCTTCAACTGGTTTTTTAGGCGTGTCGAAGACAGGTAACCCATAAGAATCAATGTATCCTTCGTAATTCCACTCCATAGGTATGAACAAGCTATATAGTCCAGAGCGAGTTTGTCCATTTGCATTTCTTTGCGTGACGTCTGAGTCATTGTAAAGTTTTTTAAAATTATCACCGCCTTTATCTAATGAGTTGCTAGTTGAACCCATCATACATTTACCTATAATTCTACTACCTAATCGTAGACACGTCTTCGTGACACGCCAGTTGTTGAGGATGTTCGTCGGACGCTCCCACTTGCCGCTCTCATCGTGGACGAGTAGCTTGAGTTTCTCACCGTCATACGAGTTGTCGCCTGTGTTTTTCCAGTCGATCGTAGTGTCGAGCCCGTCGAGTTCACGTAGCGTCTCGTTGTTCTCAAGCTTCTTACGCGTGTATTTTGTCGCGGGTACTCTGTACGCAAGCTCCGTTTTTGGCCTGTCCATACCGTCCTGTATCGGTTTAAAAAAGAAGGGGTAATTAACCGATATCGGTACCACCTTGTCTGTAAACATCTTCTTCGCATCAGGTCCAGATTTAGATAATATTCCAAACCTAGAGTCGCTTGATATGGTTGCCATATTAACGCACT
>Ga0209535_1000956_pt1 | contig 20026 bp, 15 predicted proteins | sample LinPmetageLP28_FD_184041 | JGI IMG/M metagenome (GOLD analysis project Ga0209535, IMG submission 184041) | Marine viral communities from the Pacific Ocean - LP-28 (SPAdes) (version 2) | ecosystem: Environmental > Aquatic > Marine > Oceanic | place: Pacific Ocean | collected 2009-08-22
TTAGTTCAATAAAAGGCTGTGTAAAGCTTTTTATATTTGATAGCTTAGTTAAAGGTTGTAATGCTTCTTGTCTAGCGTTTGCTGATAACTTTTCAAATAAACCACTACCAGTAGACTTGCTTACGTTCTTTGTTAAATCACCAAGAAAGTCTTGGCTTTTCATAAAATCTTTTTCTTCTGCCATAATTATTGTTTAAAACGGATCGCCTGAGCCTTTTTTACCAAAAAATAATTCATCTGTATTAATGCCTCCGCTAGCTACACCGCCAGCTATTGTACTACCTAAATTACCTAGTGAAGAGCTAAACTGTGATTGAGCTGTGTTGTACGCTTGGCTAGTACCTGTTTGTCTATCAGCTGCTAAACCATACAAGCTAGCTATTCTATCCTGTTCTTGCTGCTGAACGTACATGTCACCTTTTCTTTGAAGCATATCTGTTTGATAAGCACCTTGACGTTGTAGCATGTCTATTCTTTGAGCGTCTTGTCTTTGCAGTGAGTCTATTCTACTAGCTTCGCCTCTACGTCTTGCTTCGCTAGCTTGTTCTTGTCTACCAATATCTATAGAAGCTCGTCTTGCTTGTTCAGTGCCAATGTTAGCTACTTGTTGTGCTAAACCAGCTACACCGCTACCGCCAGCTACGCCTCTTAAATTACTTAGTATATTAGCTTGTTGTTGTTGTGATTGCTCACGCATAAAATCTGCTGCTTGAGTATTTACTTGTGGCTCTTCAAATACGTTTTCCATACCTGTAAACTGACTTTGTATGCCTTCGTATGGATTTGTTATTCCTTCGTATGGATTTGTAAACTCAATAGCGTTGTAAGCTTCTCTAGCTTCTGCTAATCTTTCTCTTGCTTCAGCATCTCTACGTCTAGAGTCTTTTCTAGCTTTACCAGCGCCGAACAGTCCTAGTACAGAAGATCCTAAGCTTATTGCTGTTATCGGATCTATTACTTTAAACGGACTTATTTTTTTTAAACCTACTATTGCCATATTATTAAATTTATGTATTAATAGTTACATTTTTGACTTGTTATTTACTACTTTCTGATACCTCTGCAGATACAGAAAACAATTTACCTTTATTATCAGAGTCTAACTCTAGCTTAACTCTAGCGTAATAGCCTTTTAAACCTGATGTGTTTACTTTGTTGTTTTTTACAAACATTAAAAAATCACCTTCTTGAGGTTGAGCTTCAGTTTCAACTGTAGTTATTGTTGATCCGCTAATGTTAGTTACCTCGCCAATTAATGTAGGATCGTCAACACTGTTAGATATTGGTCCTTCACCGTTTAACGGCGCATAGTATAATATGTCACCTACTTGAAGCGAGTCGTTTATTTTTATATTTTCGTTTAATTCAATTATCATGATACTGTACCTGGAGTTATTAGGCCGTCAATAGCCACGTTTATTGTTTTGCTAGTTGAAGGAAACTGTGTAACTGTTAATTGTGCTGCTAAAGTTGCTGCTGTTGTTAATGTTTGTTTTCCACCGCTTGCTGAAGTAAAAGTTAATAGTGTACCTACGCTTAGCGTTTGTGAAACATCGCAAGTAATAACACCGTCACCATCAGCTCCACTAGGATCTGGAGTGACAACATTTACGTTATTAGTGCTAGAGTTATCAACACCTAAACCGTTAAAAATAGCTACACTACCACCTGGTATTCCTTGAGTTTTAGTCACATTAATAGTAGTTCCAGATCCTCCAGATCTAACATTTGTAGTTACTTGTGATGTACCTGGATCTATAGAGCTTGAATTTAAAGTAATACTAGCGCCTATAGCAGATGAAGCTAAAGATAAACCAATTGCTTTTAACGTCATAGTTTCTCCGTCTTCAAAAGCAACGCTAGTACTGAATGTTACTTGCTTAAGCTCAGTGTCTATAGCTTGTATTACAGTGGTAGAAGAAGGAGCTGTAGTGCCTTTGTGAAAAACTAAACGCATACCTACAACTAAGTCTGTTACGTCTGATAGTATAGCTCTAGCACCTGCTACGCCATCGCCGCTAGGATTACTAGATATAGTTTTTGTTGTTTGAAAGCTAAAGCTTGAATCTTGTAGGCTTGCTCTTGAAAATACAAGCAGCCCTTGACTGTTAGCATCTGTAGTAGCATTGCTTATAGTTCCTGATATGTTAACTATTTTTGAAGTTGGTGCAGCAGAAGATCCTGTAACTGTAGTGTTAGCTATAACTGGATCAGAAGCGTATTTAGCTGTATTATCTGTAACAACAGCAAATGTTAGTGTAGAGTCAGATATAGATCCTATTGCTTGAATATAAACACCTCCATCTACTACAGTATCTGTGTAAGGCTTTGGATTAATAATAATAAAATAATTTACAGAAGTTGCTGCTGGAAAGTGTATAAGCTTTGAAAAGCTAGTACTTTTTAAATTAACTTCTAATTTGTTTTTAGTACCAAAACTAGAGTCAAAGCTACTAGTAACAAAGTTGTAAAACTTATTGGTACTACTAACAATTTGTACTGTTACTTGAGCGCCAACTTCACCTTCTATAGATAAAGATCTATTTTCACCAGCAGCGTTTAGATCAGTAGTTAGTATTGATATGTTATTTATATTTGCCATTTATTATTCGTCTACAATAATTTCATCGTACTCAACACTAGCGATAACACCTAAGCCTTGCACATTTAAACTTCCTATATCATCTGAGTTTGTATTATCAAAAGAACCTCCTCTTATGTAGTTATAGTATTTACCTTCTTTTTTAATAAATTCTGGTATAGAACCTTTTTGTAAGTCAGTAATTATATTTGAAACAAACCAACCATCACTACTATTTAAGTTGTCGTAACTTACATCATTAGCGCCGTCAGCGTGCTCTACATAACCGTTTCTTCTTCCTGCACTACCTTCATAAGACAGTGTTTTAAAATCTTTCACTACAGGCGTAGAGTCATTAAATATAAAATCAATAAAAGAATTAACTCTTTCTATATCATAGAAAACATTAGTGTTATCTTCATCTTGATGATGCTTATATATTGATCCATTATAAAACGTATAATAATCACTACCTAAGCTTACACCGCTTTCTGGCACAAAAGATTTAAAACTAATCCAGCCTTTAGCCTGTTCGCTATAGCTTAATGTCTTTGCTTCAAAGTCTTCATTTACAACAGCTTCATCTTCAGTATAACCTGCTTTTATTGTTAAATTGTACTCTTGTTTATCTTCATCGTAAGTACCTAAGCATGCAATATTATTATCGGCTAAGTTGTCACCAAACCAGTCTTTCATACCAGCATCTGATATTGGAGTAATTCCGTCCATTGATAATCTTAACACAGCTCGTCTTTGCTTGTCTGTAAAATAAGCTCTATATGATTCGCTAGCAAAAGACTCAGGATTTTTAGATATACCAAACTCACCAACAAAAGGAGTTACTTGACCAAGAACTCTGTCGTTAGCAACTAACTGAGGGTTACCATCAGCGTTGAATATAGCGTCTTTGTTGCTAATTACTTTAACAACTCTGTCTTCGCAAAACACTACTAAGTTAGTCTGTCGTTGAAACAACTTTTGTATACTACCGTAAGTAGGGTTTAAGTCTTTAGTTATTTTCTGAGCTTGTATAAATTGATTTAAGTTGTTAACACCTGAGTTAGAACTGTATAATCCAGAGAATATTAAGCCATGCTCTCTTGTTTCTTCTTTGTAAGGCTCATCTAGCGTAGTAGATGCTCTAGCGCCTGTTCTTATAGAAACTCCGTTAAAATCATCTCTAACAGTGTTAGATTCTATACCGTTACCAAAAGCAAATACATTATAAAAATTAGAGTAGTAAGGTAAAGTTGTAGAAATTTTTATTTTAAAAGATGCTAGATTACCGTAGCTACCTGATCCTCCTCCGTCGATGTAGTAATTAGGATTATCTGCAGGTTGACTAATTTGACTTGATATTATTTCAGCATGAACAACACTACCGTCAGCTCTAGTTATAGCAAATATTTTACCTGCGTAATCTAATATTGTAGCTCCGTCGACTGGATCAAAGTAGTTAAATCCATGTTCTTCGTTGTTTAGCCCTCTAAGAGCAATTGTTACATCTCCTTCATTATTAACACGACATTGGCGAAGATACCTTTGAGCAGGCAACTCAATACCATCAACAGCTTTATCAAAGTCTAATATTTCAACTTTAGATCCTATTGGAAATACAATATCTTTATTTTCGTCTTTTATTTCTACAGGTATAGCGTCACTAATCTCGTAGTAAATATCTAAATCAGCTGATTTTTCAGGCTCTGTTTCAAACAAAGCTTTATTAGTACTAGCGTCACTAGAAAAAGATTTAGAACTTTCTTCTATAAACTCAAACAAGCTACCGCTACTATCAACATCAAAAGTAGTGTCAGTCTGACTTAAAGGTTTAAAGCCATTAGAAGCTTGAGGGTTTTTATCTAGTTTTAAAGCGTAAACTATACGTCTATTAGATCTAGCGCCAAAAGCTTCTAGCTTATCTAATAAAGTAGTGAACAATGGATTGTTTTCAGTTGTATTACCATCTTCAGCCCAAGCCATCACAGCTTCTTCTACGCTATCACTTCCGTTAACATAACTTGAAGTAGTGTTATCCCACTCTTTCCTTATACGCCACGGCGTGTGGTTGTATACGTGTTTTACTTTAACGCCTAATATAGTATACACTTCTTCGTTTTCATCTACAGAAAATCTAAACTTTTTGCCGGCAACTAAATTGCTAACCATCTCCTGCACACCTTGTACGTCTTGAGCCCCATAAGTAGGATCAAACTGTCTTTCGTGTTGAGTTTGATAGTCTGAATCGTAACCAAGTACACTAAAATTATTTGCCTGAGGATTTCCACCTATTGGTGGTAACAAAGTAGCTACATTAGCATTAGTATAGCTACCTTCCATTTCTACAAAACCTGTTTCATTTCCGTGGTTAAAAGCACCACCACCCCATATACCTTGAAGATATTCTGCTATAGATCCAAGACCTCTATACGGTATATTATCAGGATAACTATTTGCTCTTGTGAATAAATCTACACCAGGTCCTAAAAACGAAACGTGCATATAATAACCACCAAGATCATAGTCATTTGCTAAATCATTAACTCTATCGCTTCCGTATATTGTGCTATTAGACCATGCTCTTCCACCATTACCGTCTGCTACGCCACTAACAGGATTAACGTAATAATCACCATCAGCTTGTATAATAGGCTCTATACCGTTTACATACCAATCAACTTCATCATCAGCATCAACAGCAAAAGCTGTATAAGTACGCGCGTCCATAGCGTCAGTATCGTAATCAACGTCTGTGCCTACGCCTGTATTATACTCGCTTGATGCATCTAAACCATCTAAAACCCAACCGTACGTTGGAAAACTAAAGTTAAAACCATGCGATATATACGTCCATCTTAGCTTTGGATAACGAATAATAGGACTACCTGCCCAACCTTGACCTGACTCTCTAGCATATAAAGTTGAAGAAGGATTAGAAGCAGCCATGTACATGCCGTCAATGAAAAACTTACCTTGGCTACTGCCAAAACCTAAGTTAGCATTTAACATGTCATCCCACTTTGCTTTAGTGTTTGTTAAGCCTGCGTTGCCATGTATGATTTCAGGAGTTCCAATCACTCCGTCGTAATAGTTGGTGTTAATTTCACTGTAATATTGAACATTACTATTAGCTGTAGTGCTAGCGCTAGCGTCAGCTGGATCTAACCATAGATAAACTTTTTCAGAGCTAAGTATTTTATCTGAAGCTTCTAGCTGCAAAGGCTCGTTTACAAGTTGAGACTTTATTAAATCATCTGCAGCTATTTTAACAAAGAAATGTCCAGAAAAGTTTTCATCTGAATACCTATCTTTTCTTTGTATTTTAAAATTAAGAGCTGCAGGCATAGTAGCCGTAGCGCCTAAAATCCCATCAGCATCTACTCCATCGCTGTTAGCTATTAAAGCGTCTTGCAATTGTATTACCTCACTTAACCTAATAATATAATTAGCATCTAAACCTACTCTTACATTTGTTACTTTGTATCTTTTAGACTGCAAGCCACCTAAAGACCAAGATACATAAAGATTTTCTACTTTATTTGATGACTCTGTTACTCCGCCTTCGCTATTAGTTAAAGCAGCTCCATCTGTACCAACAGCTTGCCACTCATTTTTACGAATCATTATAGTGTCTGTTTGTTGATCTATACGTTGTAAGTCACCTTCGTTAGTTGGATCTTGAGGAAAAATACCAGTGTCATCAGCGGTTAAGCGATTAGAAGTATTATTAACTGATCCAAGATCGTAGAACTTGTAAGATATTGCTTCTGGAGCTTCGTTACTTATGTCTAATACTTTATACTTGTTGTCTTCGCTTACCCTAAAAGGTATAGGCTCTAGCATTACTGTTTTTAAAACAATGTAGTCGTCAACAGATATTTTAGATCTATCTTTTGAAGGAAAAGAAAGGTAAACGTGATCTTCTTCGTTTTCAAACTGACTATGTGAAAATGGCACGTAAACTCTTTGATTTAACAAATTGTAATATTGACCTGAAGATTCTTTTATATAAAACTTATAATAATGAGCCCAAGAAGGAATATCAGAATTAACTTTTATAGAAGTTTTAAAACTTACTTCGCTAGTATAGTTTTGAAGAGTTTTAAATCCACCTTCTGTAGAAGTAAATATAGGTGTTTCTCTTCCGTAAGCGTCACCAAATAGCATACCTACTTGATAGCTTCTATTTGACTTTAATGATTTAACAGGTTTGTCTTGATTTTCATAGTAGTATGGATATACTGTAGCATCTAAATCTACAGAATCTACATCATAGTTTTGTGTGTAATTACCATAAACTATTCTATTACCAACAACTTCTTGCGCTAAAGCTTTTTTAGGTACATTGTCAAAAGGTCTTAGCAATTGATCTTCTGCTATTGCAGTAAAAACATTTTCACTTTTTATAGTATAGCTACCTGAAGTTACAAGGTACGTGTCATCAAAACCTATATCGTCTAGATAACTTCCTATAGCGCTCCAACTTGAGTCTATTTTTTTAATTTTTGCTATAGAATATACTACGTTAGAGTCTTCTGTTTTGTATAATATTTCTACTTCTACGACATCAGCAGGCGTGCTAGCGTCTACAAAACCATAAACCTCTATTGATTTAATGTAGTTTAACATAGCAGTATTATACGACTCTGAAGTATCGTAAAAACTGTAGTTGTTATAGTCGTCAATATATTCTGCGTTAAACACTGGCTGAGTAAACGGACTAAAAGCAGACAACTGATTATCTTCGTACTTATACCTAACACAAAACCTAGGTATTTGTCTTTGAAATATAGAAGACTTTTCATCACCTTTAGAAGAGATTACTTTTATTTGAGGAGCTCTAAGAGGTTTTTTCTTTATAACAGTTAAGTGCTCTTCTTTTAAAAAACCGTAGTTTACACCGTCAAGAAAAAGTCTTGAGTGATGATTATCGCTTTGAGGATTATTTTGTAAACCTGAATAGTTTTTAGTTAAATCTATTTTTTTAGGCTCATTGTCACCATCTGACCAAAACAAGTAATTATCTATAATATTTATAGCAGTTATTTGTCTTCCAGTAAAATTTAAAAAAGGATCTAAAATAAGTGGATTTCCGTCACCGTCTTCTAAATCAGGCGTTCTACTTAAGTCAACAGCTACAAAAGTAGCATAGTCAGCTTTAACATCGTATTTAACTATAAAGTCTCTAGTAATAGATTTAACAAAGTAATATATACAGTCTGTTAAAGTATCTTCAATACTACCTATACAAACTGACGTATCGTCATAAGCGCCTATAGCAGAAAGAGCTTTAGTTCCAAGAATATTTTGAGCACTACCAACATCTGAACCATCAGACGTAGTGATCTGTATATTCATCGCATCTCTATATTGTCCTTTAGGTATGATTCTCTCATCAAGGTCTTTATTCATTTTACCTTGAAGAAAATTGTTAGTAATCTCTGCCATAAATTAGTGCTTTATATGCTTAGACTTCCCTCTAAGTATTTGAGTAATATCTTCTATCTTAACATTTGACAGTCTAAGCTTAGCTTTTCTATTTGCTGCTATTTTTTCTTTACGAGCTCTCATAACAATATATTCTGGTATATTACTTTTAACAGATAAAACACCGTATGTTATGTTTTTGTACATAGCCTCTTCAGCTAACTTGTGTATTTGCATTTCAGCTTCAGTACCTAAACTATCACTTATGTAATCTAATATCACAGTTTTTCCAGAAACATTAGAGCTAAAATGTATTCTACCTACTCTATCATCAATATAAAAAGAACCATTAGTTTGAGCTCTTGAAGGTTCTAAACCATATCTTTCGTCTGGCACGCGTTGATAATTATCATCATCATAATCGTCATTGTTGTTTTCCGCTGGAGTTATAGCTTTATATTTATTCCATGTTGATGATTCACTTGGAGCTACTAACTTGTTTACTGGATTTACTAAATCTATAGTTATAGTAGACACTGTGTTTACAACTTCTAAGACTTTACTAACGTCTTTTGCGGCTTCAGCGTCGTTTACAGTCCAAGGAGCTATTGATGTAATAACAATATAAACGTCACCTGTTAAATCGTTTACATCAAAAATATCTGAAGTTTTTATTCCTGACTCACCAGCTGTCCACTCTATGTAACCTATGTCGTATATGTCTGCAGAAAAGTTAGGCGAAGGCGGAAGGGCTCCCATTTGCTGTGATCTAGTATTAGTACTAGGCTCAGTAGACATCAATCCAATTCTAACAGTACTAGCTGGAGTAGCAAAATCTCCTGTTGCGCCATTTATAAGCGGTAAAGAAATATCAGGATGATCATCATCAAATCCAGTTTGAAGTGCATAAGCATCATCATTTGGATCTATATATGTTGAAGCGTTATTAATAGTTTGAGTTGCCGCAGCATTTGTAGTTGCATTTGCTGAAAAGCTAAAAATATCAAAGTCTGTTATATCTATAGCCTTGTAAACTGTTGAAACAAAATGACCAACGCTTGGAACGTTGTTTCTATTGTGTGGCCGATGAGCTATAGATAAAGAATCTCCGCCAGAAGCTGCAAGTGTGTTTCTAGCAACTGTTTTTGCTTTTAAACCAGGATCACTTAAAGTCCAGCCATCTGTTTTTGATATAGGTAAAGCTAATTGAAACTCATCAGTAGAAAAAGAATCACCATACAAATAATCGCCATCAGCATCTTGACTAACTTGAAAAGGATTAGAAGTATCATTAGTTTTGTATAAAGGATGTTTAATTCCAGATGCATCACACCAGCTAAGCTTAGTGTAATTAACATAATCATGAGGTAAGCTCATAACAAGACTAGGAGGTAAAACTATACTTTGTGATTTAAAAGATTTTAACGTATCAAACGACAACTCAGCTAAAGCTCTTTGAGCATGAAACGCAACCTCTGTTCTACCAACTTTATTTATTATTTTTTCTTCACCAACATATATAGCCATAAATTGAGCTATAACGTCTTGTAAAGAAACAAATTGATAACTACCTAAATTGTTACTTTCGTAGTATTGTTTATGTGTTTTGCCGTCTAGTAATGCCATTTACTTATGCTTTTTCTTGTCTTACGTTTTTAATTTCTTCTTGTGTAGCTACTTGAACTAATCCAGCATCTTCAATAGATATACCAGCTAATTTTAATATTCTATTAACTAAGTTTTTTTGCTCTGAAGGATGTAATTCAAAATCTACAGCGTTTCCACTTGGGTTGTATAAAGCTTTGTCATTAAGAACAACATAAGTCCACTCAGGCTTATTAGGTTTTCTTATATAACTGAATGTTGCTTTATTACCAGCAGGCGTAAAGTATATTGAGCTGTTGTCAAAATAATATATTGGTCTAAGTTTAGTTGGAGATATTAATGGAGAAGCGTAAGCTGTAGCTTCGTCTTTAGTAATTTTTTCTGCTCTTGCATTGTCAAGAATTACAGAGCCTTGAGATCTATAATAATTTTCAGGCAATATGCCTACTTCAGCAGGCTCATAATCTACACTTGCAGAGAACATAGATATTTTGTCTTCTAGTATTGATACCATATCAGCATAATCTGATTGATTACCTGGTACTCTTTTAAATTGATTTAAGTCGTAGAAGTATTGCTCGAATATTGACATCTGAGCATGATCTGCAAATAAGTTAAATTCTTGTGGAGTTATATAACCTCTTTGCTCTTTGTTAGCTAGCGCTAATACTGTTTGATATACTGTATCTATTTTTACCACGTTATCATTATTTATAGTTAAGCAACCACCCCGTAGAGTGGCTGCTCTACTATATAGTGATTACGCGTTTAATCGCTTTTCTATGTTTGCATAAATCTCCATACCTTCATCAGTTTTGAACCAATGCGCTAACGCTGTGTATGGATGCTCATCAAACGGTACAGTCATTATTTTTCTATCAGTTGATCCCCATAAGAAATTACGTTGATCACTAGATAATTTAATAATACCTTCTTCTACAGCTTTAATACCAAAGTTTCTAAGCTGAACATTATCATCAGCCGCCAACTCTAAGAATAAAGCAGGATTGTTTCGAGCAAATAGTAGTAAATCTCTTTTAAGCTCTTTAGAGCTCATCTTAGACACTCCAGATCCTTTCTCTACTCGCATTATAGCTTCAGCCATGTCAATGTCTATTTGTCTAGCCATTAATATTGCATCAGCTTCCATCTCTAGCACTTCTATTTCATCTGCAGCAACAGTTTCAGGTTTATGCTCGTAGAAAATACTACCATTGTGAGGATGATGTAAAGTTAAAAGTTTTTGTAAAACTGTTTTCTGTCTCTCTACAAACAAGGCACCGTTTCTAAAAATTACATGCGATAGTCTTTGATCACCTGTCATTTCATCGACAAATGGTGTTCTTTGATTTTCACAATATTTTAATTCTCTTTCGTAACCTTTTTCTTCGTCAAAATAATAAATCCCATTTGTCTTCAACATATAAGAAAGTGGTTTTTTATTTCCTTTTAAATAATAAACTCTATCTTTTATCTCCCAACTTGGTTTTTTAGGTTCAGGATTAATTTTAACCTCAACCATTTCGTTTGCAGCTTTTACTTCAGGTGCTGCATCAACCTTCTTTGTTTGTTTTTTTGCCATGATATAATATAATAAAAATTAAAAAAAAAAGATCGAGGACCGAAGCCCTCGACCTTAATAATATGCTTACTTCATTAACATGAAGTTGTTAGCACCTTGTGTAATTAAACATCTCTCAGTTAAGAAGTGTAGTTGCATTGCATCTAAAGCAGATGTAGCAGCTCCTACAGATCCTGTAACCCAAGACTTCATTCTACGATCATCAGTTTGTGAAGCTCTGTAACGTACGTGTAAGAACGGACGCTTAATAGAAGCTCCAACAGTTTGATCATAAACAGATGAAGAACCAGCAGGAATTACAACCCCTCTGATTGCGTTAGCACCAGCAGCATCGTTGATACCACCACGAGTAGCTTTGTCGTTTAAGTAACGGAAGTCAGACTTGTAAAAGTCGTAAGATCCTCTACGGAAACCAGAAAAGCCTAAGTTTAATGCCATATCTTCAGAGTTGTTGAATACACCGTAAGATGTACCACCAGCACCGTAAGAGTTCATAGAAGCTAACATATCATCCATAGCTAGAGACGTAGCTCTATTTACAAACATCATGTTTTCTTCAATAGCACCTTGCTTGTCAAATTCAGCTAAGATAGCATCAAATTCAGCTAAGTCAGTTGCAGCGTTAACACCAGTAACACCAGTAGTAACATTACCTCTTGATTCAATAGCAGCGAATAAACCTTGAGTACCAACTGAATCACCAGCTGTTCCTAAGAAGTTATCCACTTCATCAGTACCGTGAACACCAAGCTCACCTTCTAACATTGCCATTTCAATGTAATCAGTAAATCTTGCTCTTGTGTCAGCTTCAGCTTTTAAATACCATAAGTAACCACCTTGTCCAGCTTCAGTAGAAACCTCTACCCAACCAATACGAGATGCATCTGATCCAGATACTTCGTAGTAATCTTTCATGATAATTGGCTTATTGCTAAAAGACTTGAAAGAAGGCTCGTTAGCTCCTCTTGTGTCAGCTTCAGCTGCAAGTGGAGAAAGGTATTTTTTACCTTTAGCGTACTCAGAACCGTAAACTAATACTACTAAGTCAGTTTTTGCGTCAGTAATTGCAGCACACGTCGCTACACCATAAGGTGCAACGTCTATAACGTCAGCAGCAACTTTAATAACTAAAGCTTTAATAACTGCTTCTGGGTTAGAAATAATAACAGTGTCATTAACTCTAATACCATGACTAGATGCAGTATAAGTTGCACCAGTATCAATGTGATCAGTAATAGTAATCTGACCAGCTGTAGATGTACCACCATTGTTGTTAGTCATCGTAGCTGTGTAAGATAAATGCAAGCGACCTTGCTCAGACCAAACAACTTGATCAGCTGTCATTGCCTCTTCAGCACCTACTTGTGAAAGAAAACCTGAAATGGTACGAGGACCAAATACTTCAGCTTCTTTCTCCATTAGGTCTGGTAAATATTGTTGCGCCCAACCTTCATTCGCGGTTGCCGCAAGATCTAGATAGTTTGTTGCTAACGTCTGCTGTATTACAGAAGGCGTGCTGTTCAACAAACCACCGGGATTTGAAATTGCCATAATTTAAAATTTTAAGCGTTAAATAATTTATTTTCTATTTTTAATTTTAAACTTAAAATCAGAAGAGTTGTCGCCTAATACTTTAACTTTCACTCCACCAGTGTTAATTGGTCCTGTAAACTGTTGTCTTGGGTCCATGTTAACATTTTTAGATTTAGCAACGCTCTCCTTGAGTGCGTCAGCTTTACCTTGCTCGTAGAAATGTTGCGCTATAGCGTCAGCATTCATAGCTGTATATAAACTTTTATGATAACCTTTAGCGTCTGACATTGTATTATCTTCGTTCAAAAACTTTTTGACAAAGTTGTTAATGTCGCTTTGGGTATCTTTAACAGACTCAGAGTTTTTAACATTATACCTAAACCTTTTATCTCCAACATTGTATTCAAAACCTTTGAAGTCTTTGTTGAATAATTGATTAGTTTTATTTAAAAACGTTTTGTGCTGTTTTTCAGCTACTTTATTATTGTCTTCCGACTCCTTGTTATATCTATTAAAGAAATCAACCGCTTTCTGCTGCTCTACTGTGAGCTTGCTTCCAGCCTTGATGTCTTCATAGTATTTGGATTTTACACTTTCCAAGTGGTTCTTTGCTTGAGCAACTTGCTCTTTCAAAGCTAATTTTTTTCTTCTTATATCTCTTTGCTCGTCCTCTTCTTCGTCGTAAGAAAATTGATCTTCCATCATGAAGTCTATTTCTTCTAAGTCTAGATGAGGTTTAGTTTGCTTATAGTATTCTCTTAGTAAAGACAAACTGTCAAAGTCAGAGTAATCTTGATTTAATCTAACGTAGTCTTGTATGTCTCCTCCAGTATCTTCCATAAAGTCTACTAACTTTTGGATATTCTCTGGTAATGGTTTGCCAGTCTCTTGAGCTTCAGCTATTGCTTCTTCTACTTCTTCAGTAACTTGCTCAACTTCTTCGTCTGTTATTTCTTGAACAGTGGGTTCATCATCTTGAACGGCTTGCTCTTCTTCTCTGGCAGGTTCTTCAACTTGCTCTTCGACGTTTTCTTCAAGTACTTCTTCGCTAGTTTCGGATTCGTCGCGAACAGGTACCTCATCTGTGCTTTGCTCTCTAGTGGCATCTTCTTCTATACTTTTACTTAAATCTACTTTGATTACACTGTCATCGCCAGCGCTTTCAAATTTACTTTCATCAACTGTTTCTACAGTTTGTTCTTGTGTAGTCTCATCAACTACGTTTTCATTTTCTTCCATAATAAAATATTATATAATTAATTATTTAGGTTCAAAAGCACCTAAATCAAATCCACCTCCAAGTATATCATTACCTGAAGATTCAAAGTTTTTAGGTGGTTTGCCTGATTGACGTTGATCTATTAACTCGCTTTGTTGTGAAGCTTGTATTTTAGTTCTCTCGTCTTTTCTATTTTCTTTAGCATCTTCTCTAGCTTTTAAGTTAGAAGAGTCTATAGATCTTAATTGCATGTTATATTGAAACTCTTGTTCCATTAACTGCGCTTTCAAAGCTGCATCAGCTTGCATTTTTTGAGCATCTAGTTGAGCTTGCATTTGAGCTAGCTGAGCTTCTGCTTGTTTTAACGCTTGTTGTTTTTGTATTTCAAGTTGAGCTTGTGCTTGTTGAGATTGTGTGTTAGCTTGAGCTTGCGCTTGTATATTTTGCTGCTGCATCATTTGATCTCGCTTAAGCTTTTTACCTCTACGTATTTTAAGTAGTTGGTTAGCTAGCTTAATGTTCTTTATATCTCTAAGATCTATAGCATCTTCAAGATCTATTATCTTCTGTGCTAATGCTTGCTGTATGTTATTTTCAAGTATTGCTTTTTGCTCGTCATCCGGCGCTAGCTCTAAGAATATTCCAAAGTCATACAAGTGTAGCTCTGACATTTCTTGCAGTGTAGCAACATTGTGCACACCTATACTTTGTATGAACGCTTCTTTAGTAGGTGAATATTCTATTATATCTGATATTCTTAATGATAAGCACTCACATACTTCTGCTGTTAGAAATAAACCAGAGTTTAATATATGTCTTGTAGCAGTATTACTATTAGCTGCAGCTAGTTTTTGCACACCAACTAAAGCTCTTTGATCAGGCATACTTCCATCACGCGCTTCGTTGAGCCCGGTTACGTCGCGTATCATCTGAAGATAATAGTTATAATTACCGATTAAAGCTTGTAGCTTGTTTCCGCCAGATCCAGAAGTTATTTCTTGAATAGGTACTTTACCAGGATTCATATCACCTTCTGAAGTAAAAGATCTACCGATAACAGAACCTGTTTGGAAGAACATATTTAAAGCTTCTTGCGGATTGTAGTTCGTGCCATTACCTAAGTCTACTTCAGCTAAGCCATCAGCATCTAAGTAAACGCCATCAGGCACCATGCGTGACATTACTTGCTGTAGCTTCAAGTGCGTTAGCTGTATCATATCAGCAAAACCTGTAATACGCTTTACTAATGATTCAATTTTACCTTTATACATCCTTGGAGCTACAATACTATAGTTCATTTTAACTTTAGTAAAGTTGCTTTTAGGACGCATCATGTTTTCAGACATTTCCCACTTAAGTAGCTTGTTTGTGCCTAAGATTAAAGCACCTTCATACAATGTTTCAATAGCTCTTTCTAATTTTGAAAAATTACCTTCAACACCTTCAGGTGGATTAAAGCTGTCATCTTTTTCTATAAGCTTGTCTGCGCCGCTACCTGTTTCTTTTACTTTGTACACTTCGTTCATGTACGTCTTATAATTAAAATATAAAACTTGAACTTTGTTAAGGTCTATGTCTTCATATCTTGGTCCTGAATTATAAGAATTAGATCTTTGTGGATAACCTGATTGTTGTATTTCTTCTAAATCTTCTTGCGATAAGTGAGGAAACTGCTTTACAAGCTCATTAATAGGTATAGTTTTAACTTCACCAACATAGTATATATCATCAAAATATGGAGACTCAGTATAAGAATAAACTAAGTCTGCTGGATCAACATAATCTACAGTAACACCTTCTGATGTTGTAAAATTACTTTTAACAGCAGCTATACCTAAAACTGTTAGATCGTAGTATAATTGTCTTTTTATTAACTCGTAGTTATTACCATCTAGTAAAACATTGATAGCTTGCTCTTCTGCTATTTCTACTGCTTGCTTGTAAGTTAGCTGCATGTGCAACTCTAGCTCTTCTTGCGTTTCAGGAAGTTTATCAGGATCGTTTTGATATAGATTTATACCAAACTCTTGAGCAGCAAAATCATTCATTTCTTTAGTAGCCATATCTCCAAGTACACTTTCCATGTACTCAGTTCTTTTTGCTACGCCATAAGGATCTTGTGAATATGCTTTTATGTCAAAAGCTCTGTCTGCAATACCGTTAACAACTATGTCTACAAACTTAGGTATTATTGGAACAGGGCTCCAATCTAAGTTTAAGTAGCTTAAGTCACCGTTTATAGATAACTCATCTTTATATTTTTGTATAGACTGTTCGCCTCTAGCGTACAACCTTAAATTATGAAAATTATTAAAGTTTGCGTCATATCTAGTGTGACTTCTATTGTCGTAAAACCACTCTGTCTCTATTGCTTTAGCAACCTTTAATCCGTAGTCGTAACTTAGCTTTTCAGCATCACTAACTACTTGACTTGGAAAATAACTTTTTATAACAGACTCTGCCATATTTTATTTTATTATTGTAGATGTATATCCTTTATTATCGTATGTTGATACGTTTACATTTAACTTTGGTTTTACTCTTGTAGGTGTTGGTGTGTAAAGGTGTCTGTTGCAAGCCATTATAGCTAAACCTGAGCTTATAGTTGCATCAAACTTAGTTCTTTTATTAATATCAAATCTAGACCAATCATTTAGCGTCTCATTAAAATATATATTTCCATAAACACCATCGCCTCTATGACCTACATGTCCTTGTATGTACATCTCGATTGCAGCAGCGTGAGCTTGCTTTATGTCTTCACTAGAGTTTGGTATACCACCTATTTCTTTTTCAGCAACAGAAAGCTTGTTCCAAGTTTTGTCTGGTCTGTTCATACTAAAGCCTCTATATCCTCTTCGCTTTAAATAGTATAGTAATCTTGGCTTATTGTTTTCTGCTAGTATTGGCATGCCGTAAAAAACTAATGACATTAAAACATCTTCAAAAAATATCTCTGCAGTTTGTGGTCTAGCTATATATTCTAAAAACATATGGTTTGGCGGAGCGTCTTCCATTGAAAACTTTGTTAATCCATGTAGTGATCCTTTAGAACCTTTGCCACCAACAGTACCACTAATGTCGTAGCTGTCACAACCAAAAGCTCCAACGTGTTCGTTACCAGGATGTTTAACTCCATTTTTTACTATTATTTTATTTTGCAAATGACTTGGCGGCACCCAGCTTATTTTAAATCTACCTTTTGCGTTAGGGTAAAATATAACGCTACTGTCTTTAACACCGTCTAACCATTGAAAATTACCGGTTGTAATAGCATTGTCATTACCGATACCTTCATTGTAATCTATTTGCTCGTATATCTTAACTAAATTAAATATACTATTTTTAGCTTCATCTCTAAAAGCGTGCTCTTCTGTTCTTGGAAACTGGCGGTAAAATTCATTTAAACCATCTTGGTCTCCTTTTAAGCCATCAGCTTCGTTATTCCAATGATCAATTATACCATAGTCAATTAATTCACCGTCGGGTCCGTATACATCATGATCTGGGTTATTAAATACAGGTTGTCCGTATTCGTCAATAAATCCTTCATAGTTCCATTCCATTGGGATAAACAAAGAATATAAACCAGACTTTGTTTGTCCATTGCGGTTTCTAGAAGTGACATCTGAATCATTGTACAGCTTTTTAAAATTATCTCCACCTTTATCAAGAGCGTTACTCGTTGATCCCATCATACACTTACCAACTATACGAGCACCTAGCCTTAAACAAGTTTTAGTTACTCGCCAGTTGTTTAGAATATTATCAGGTCTCTCCCACTTACCGCTTTCATCATGCACTAACAAGCTGAGCTTTTCACCATCATAACTGTTGTCTCCAGTGTTTTTCCAGTCAATAGTAGTATCAAGTCCAACCAGCTCTTCCTGCTTTTCGTTCGTAGTAATTTTTCTACGCGTAAACTTACTTGCAGGAACCCTATAAGCAAGTTCACTTTTAGGTCTGTCCATACCGTCTTGTATCGGTTTAAAGAAAAACGGATAGTTGACAGATATTGGTACAACTTTATCGGTAAACATTTTTTTAGCATCACCACCACTTTTAGATAGTATTCCATATCTAGAGTCACTCGATATAGTAGCTAAGTTAACGGTTTCAGCTGAAGACATAAAAGAAAAACCACTACGTCTGTTTTTTAAATAACACATGCCGTAGCAGCGTTTGTCTGCTTTACACGCTTCCCAAAATATAAAGAACAATCTGTTAGCTTCTCTAAAGTCAGGAGCACCAACATCTATTTTACTCCATTGAAGATACATATAGTGGCTGCCAGTTATGTATGTAGGCTCATTGTTATTCATGAACCAAAAACCTTCGTCACGACGTTTAAACTCTTCGTCTATATAGTCGTACCACTGCTCTTTAGACTCTTCTGGATACGATCTCCAATCAAATATGTTTTTTAATTTACCTAATTCTTTAGGATACTTTAGTCTTTGCCATTTTCTTTTAGCTGACAAATACACTGATTTCGGTTCAGACGGCAGCCCAATTCGCAAACCTTGAATCTCCACCACTTGTCCAATTTTTCCAGTTTTTGATATAACGACAATATCATGTTCTTTATTGTATCCATACTCCCATTTTTTAGATTTGTTAAGCCGACTAATAGTAGTCTTTTTAACAGGTTCAACAATTTTATATAGTGTTTGCTCGCTTATCATTTAGATCTTCCTTCAGCAAATCCTTTAAATACTTTTTCTTTTTTATCTTCAGGCTCTTTACCTTCTAATATATTCTCTTCTTCTTGTACACGGTTAAGTATTTCAAAAGCATCAAATATAGCTAGCTTTTTTGTAGCTGCTGCGTTTTTTAATCTATCAGCAGAAACATCTTCTTCAGTATTAGTTATAATTTGCTCTTCTGCAACTTTAATTAATTCATCAACAGCTTTACGCCCAGCTAGGATTATACGCCTCTTCGTCTCCTTGATACTCATATTTAATTGTAATAAATTTATTTAAAACGCGGTATAGCTTAGTATTATCTATTATAAACTCGTATGTTGAAAAAGGTGTAAAGCCAACAAGCTCGCCAATATCATTTACACCGTCAGTATACTTGACAATACCTACGCACTGCTCTTCGACTTCTTCAGCAAGATTATTTCTTTGCTTTATAGGCTGAACAAAACAGTAGCCATTACAAGCTTTCCAATTGTCCTTTGACTTGTAAAGAAATATTTGATCTTCACTAACTATATAAGTGTCTTCATCAAAAAAAGCTTTACTGTTTTTTTCATTACCGTACGTATCATGCCATCTTCTGAAGACGTTATGATGTACAATGACGGTATCACCAACTCTTATATTTGTATCAAAAGCTGTAGGCGTAGCTTTAACCACGGCTTGCCTATTGACAAACTCATGGTTAAATATTTCAGAATTTAATATTAAATCTGAATCGCCAACTTTTTTCACGTTGTTGTATCTATTACCTAAAGGCTCTATTACAAAACTATGTGTAGCTTTCACTAATACTCTAAGTTGTATTCAACTGAAACAGCCATATTCTTATTAAAGTCTTTCCAAGGTAATACATCTTTGTTTTTTCTAATATAAACAGAAAACTTATCTTTTTCTTCTATAATATCACAAATAGTATGACCACCGTAAACTTCTTGCCCAACAGCATAGTGCATAGCTTCGTTCTTATAGTCTTTACCTATACTAATCTTTCTTATCAGCTTTGCCATCTGTGTAGTCTATTTCTCCAGTTTGAATATTAATATTTACAGTACCATATTCTTTTTCAAACTCTGATTGAAGTACAGTTAATTGATCTTGAACAGTTTGTATGTTGTGCAGCAATGTATGCTTTTTTGTTTCCATCATACCAAGCTCTAGTTGTGCTCTGTTAAGAGTATTAACTATTGATTGAACTTTTTTTAACTGTTCATCTGTAATTTTTTCTGCCTTAGGTTTAAGGTCTACAATTTTCTCTGCTTTTGCAGTCTTTCTTTTCGCCATGATTTAATTTAATTTAAGTTAATTGTTAATTGTTGATTTATCTTTCAAATGAAAGATTTAATATCATTGGTGCTTGAACGTAGACGTCTTTG
>Ga0209535_1000957_pt1 | contig 20004 bp, 23 predicted proteins | sample LinPmetageLP28_FD_184041 | JGI IMG/M metagenome (GOLD analysis project Ga0209535, IMG submission 184041) | Marine viral communities from the Pacific Ocean - LP-28 (SPAdes) (version 2) | ecosystem: Environmental > Aquatic > Marine > Oceanic | place: Pacific Ocean | collected 2009-08-22
AGGATTTAGAAGTGCAAGTATTTCAGAGCCAGATCCAGGCACTCCTGGTGTGCATGTGTTTATTAATTCTCCATTAGGACAGTATATGGATCATTTAAAAGGTGATAGAAAAGCAACAGGCAAGTCAAAAAAATCTGATCTATATGTAATAAGAAAAGAAGATTACTGGAAAAAAGTTAAGTGAAACTTAACATAATAAACAATGCCCATGGTCCTGAAAGTAAAGCATGGTATACACTGCGACCATTACAAGCATATCACGTGCCCAATGGCATTCCGACTATGTGGGGACTGCGGTTAACAAATCACAGACGTGCAAGAGAATGTAGAAAAGCAAACAAGCCTTGGTTATTTTGTGACATGCCTTATTGGGGTCGATGGAATCCATTAAAAGAAGCAGTGGCTCCTGATGCTGAATACTACTGGCGCACTATTTTCAATGATATTCATGTAACAAAAATTCATGATAATTTACCACAAGACAGAATTAAAGATATAACGTTAAAAGATTGGAGAACAAAAGGAGAATATATTTTGCTGGCTCCTTCATCTGATTCTATTAACGGATTTGTAGGCAGGCCCAATTGGGAAAGAGAAACAATAGAACTTTTAAAAACAAAAACTGACATGCCTATTAAAATTCGTCGCAAGCCAAGAATGGGTGCAAGAAGTGGACCAGCATATGCACTGGTGCCTTTAGCAGATGATTTAGCCAAAGCGGCATGCGTAATTACGTCATGTTCCTTAGTAGGCGTTGAAGCCGCAATAGAAGGAATACCTGTTTACAGTCTGCCTCGCGGTGCCACATGGCCAATAGCACAAGCAGTAGAAAACTTTGGACAAGCCAATTACTCGGACAAACGTAAAGAATGGCTGGCCACTCTAAGTTACCATCAGTATACCTGTAAAGAAATAGAATCAGGACTGTTCAAAGAAATGATGGAAGGAATGTATGATGAACTGCGTTAGAACCATGCGACCTTTCACAGAAAAAATTATTTCAGCATGGGCAAAAGGATGTAACGGAGAAGTGATTGCCCCTATTAACGATGACCAAGAAATGCCCCAAGACACTTATGCATTTTTAGGCATATTGAGAGGATCTGGTGACATGTTGAAAAGATGTATGACAAACAACTATGATTACTATTTTATAGATCATGCTTATTTCTTAGGTGGACATGATAAAAAACCTGCATGGTACAGAGTCACAAAAAATGGACATGTGAACAGTGAATTAAAACAGCGTGATAGTGATAGATATGAAAAATATTTCCAACAAGACATAAAACCATATCGTACAGGTAGCAAGATTATTATATGTCCTCCCACCGGAGCAATTGAGTGGATGTTTGATGCACAGGATTGGCTAAGCAACACTGTAGAGACCTTAAAACAGCACACAGACCGTGAAATAGTAGTCAGAGACAAGCCAATGAACCCTCAAGTAAAACGCATTGATGGTGTGACAACAATTAATGGTTTTGCTAAAAGTAAAGAAGACAAACCGTTGGCAGAGGATTTAGCAGAGGCTCATTGTGTGATAACATTCAATTCAGGAGTTGGTGTTACAGCATTATGTGAAGGTATTCCTGTGATATGCGGACCAGAATGTGCGTCCTATCCTATTGCTAACAAATTGGCAGATGTGGAAAATTTACAACAGCATGATAGACAGCAGTGGCTCAATCATCTTGCATACAGTCAATTTACACTGGATGAAATGTCATCTGGTTATGCACTAGCACAGTGTTCGTAGACCATCATCACAAAATTTGTTTCGTCCACATTCCTCGTACTGGCGGCTCTTGGTTAGGATATAAAATGATGGAATATAGCCCCAACACATATAAAGGGATAGGAGCAGAAGTATTCACTGACACAGAAAAACATGATGTTGGTAGACACACAACTCTGTCTAACATATACAATTATTGTGATGTAGATCCTTATTATAAGTTTACTGTGGTAAGAAATCCATATACAAGATTTATATCTACTTGGGTATATTTTACCAGATACATGGACACAGCCAAACGTGCTAATTTAAAATCGCCTAGTCAACTTATGGATTGGATAGAAAATAAAAATACAAAACAACATGTACTACCACAAGCACACTGGCATGATAAAAGGTTTAATCATGTGTATAAGTTCGAAGAGTTAAAACTATTAAATTTAAGCAAATGGATTCCAAGATGGAATAATAAAAAAGGCAAAATTGCACCTACACAGCATACTATCAAATTGAAGGATAATTTAAAACAGAGAATTTTTAATTTTTATCGTGATGATTTTGAATTATTTGGATATTCTAGATAGACATGTTGTAGGATTGTGCCCACGAACGCATCATCCAAGATATTAATCTAGGCTTTTTGTTAATTTGATTTTGTTTTGAAATAACATTTTTTAAACAATCATTCTTATTCATGTAGCCAGCCATAAAATTTTGAAGTTCTTTGTTATCGTTCAGCCAGTACATTAGAGGCACAGTCCATCCTGTTTTTTGCTTGTTGATAATATAATCAGGCAAATGACCTTTGTATGCTAGTTTGGTAGGCATCTTTGTTTGATCTTTCATCATTCCAATTTTGTTTTTTGAATTTATACTCATACAGTATTTCATAAAACGCTGTGTGGCTAAAGGAAATCTTCCTTCCATACCAAATGCCATGCCAAATTTATCGTTCCTTGCAAAGAAGTCTTCTGGTACTTGTGTGACACAGTCTAATGCCATGTACGAGTTTACATGATCAGCAGGATTCCAAACTGCTTCAGGCAGTTGTTCACACAAAATTTTGTGCAATTCTTGTTTAGGAATCTTCGTGGTCATCTCAACAGGTCTTTTAATCCTGTGCATCCACTTCCAAACAAGTGCATCCCACGATGTAATTTTTTCTTCTGGTTTTGTAAGTTTCCAATATTTTGGATATCCACCTAGCAGTTCGTCGCCCATGTCTCCAGCCATTGTTACTACAACTCCTGCTTCTGCAAGACGTCTGTTGGTCTCGTAATACATTGGCATATTCCAGTTGTACACAGGCTGTTCCATAAAATGCATGGTCTTGTCCCAACAGTCCATTGTAATTTTTGGAGTAATGGTAATTTCATGATGATTCAATTGATAGTCACGTGCAAACATTTGAGCATGTGTGGCATCGTCATTGTGATCTTCATCTGTGATAACATTAGGAGACATTTTATTTGTAAAAGTATCTATTCTTCCTAAAACAGAATGCAGTTCATGTGCTACTAATGTTGAATCTAAACCTCCACTTAAAAATGTGCCAAACTTTCTTAATCCCAGTGTGGACATTTTTACAGTTTCATGTGCTTCATGTCTGAATTCTTCAAGATCTAAATTTTTGTCACTCTGTGGCTGTATAACCCATCGACTGTTTCTTTTAAATATTTTTTTGTCTACATCATACACTAAAGTTTCACCAGGCATAAGTTTTTTAATGCCTTTGAACATGGTGTTACTGGTTACGTTTACTCCTGTGTAACTCATACATGCTGATGCAAGTTCATCTATTTGCCTTGCTCCAGGCACATGATCAATCATGCCTTTTATTTCAGATCCAAATATTAATCCCTCAGTAATCTCTGCATAATAAAGAGGCTTAATACCTGCATGATCTCTAGACAATGTTAATGTTTTTTGTTCTTTGTCATAATATGCATAGGCATGCATAGAATCAATTGAATTACTGTTTACTATATCAACATAAAAAGTGTCTAATAAAAATGCTAATAGTTCTGTATCACAGGTAGTTTTAGGTGCCCATCCACTGTTTCTATACAACCATATCAAATGATCATAATTGAATATTTCGCCATTGTACACCAACACATTGCCTTTGTCTGTGTGCCAAGGCTGTCTTCCAACTTTAGGTTCAGAGGTTATAGAGAGAAGATTATGACCTAGTGTAACATGATCATCATGCCATATGTCACTGCCATCGGGTCCTCTATGGGAACATGCTGTAATATAAGACTGAATTAATTCTGGTTTTCTAGCAGTGATGCCATATATGCCGCACATACAGTATTTTAGTTTTTTCTTCTTTTGATAAACAGATTTACGGTTACTCTGTGAGCATCGATCACACTCTCATAATCATGCCATGTTTTTGATGAAATTCCAGCAAATATAAATGCTCTATTTGGTCTCCACAAAGCAGAACCCCATCTGTTTGCCAAACTAATCTTTTCTCCTGGTTGCACACTTTTACCATTTATACCAGTATACATGCCTGTGCCTGTTCCCTCTTCTGGTGCACAGTAAATTACACCTGACCAACATTTGTCATAACTTTCATCATGCACAGGAAATCTATAAGGTGCTGGTGCTTGTCTTGTGATCTGTACTTCGCCTTTATACTTGTCGAACTGTCTGTGATGTGGCCACGGTGCTAACAGTTCTCTAAGATTGTCATTAAACCATGTGTCCGCATTTTTTAACCAAGTTTGCAGTTCAGGTATATTGAGTCTTTGATTCTCGGAAGTAAAAATTTTGTTGTCTTTTAGATCGCTAGTGTCATCTATTTTTGATAATTGTGTAAAGAACGGTTGCAGTGTATCGAAGTTGTCTATTACATCATCGGTCTGTGTCCATGGCCAAGGTTCGTTGTGGTCCGGTCCTTTGACTAATCCTTTAAACATATGTGTATTTAATTTTTTACCAGCCGCCGTCGTCTTTGGCTATTTTGTCTTGCACAGTTTCGGCTTGCGTTTCTTTATATTCAGCAAGAGCATCACGCCAGTCTTGGGCATAAGGCACGTCTTGAAGATGTTTAAACCAAGGACCACCTTCTGTGTAGTGCAACATTTTTGGTGAGCCATCAGTTGGTTCTTCATACCAATCAGTCAACCAGTTCCACTCATGAGATAGTTGTCCTATTTCGTTGTCTGCACACCAAACAAATCTATGATGCCATAATCCATCATTGGAATTAAGTGCATTCAAATCTAGTAGTTTATTTGCAGGATGTTCGCAATTCCACAGCACACAAGATGACCAATTTTTCCTTGGATATTGCAACTGCTTTTTGCCATCCATCTTAGTGCCTTCTTTTGGAGTGTAGTCATGTTTCGCTACCATTACTGCATAGTTGTCATTTGCTTGATTAAACAATTGTTTTAGATCAACTTTGCATAAAAAATCACAGTCTATGAACAGTGCCCAGCCTTTGTAGCCAGTAAGATATGGCACCATGAATCTACTAAATGTAAATTCTGTTGATGCTTTTTTATCCACATCTCTTGTGTATGCACCTATTTCTTTCAGTGTGTCTAATTTAAGCGGATATACTTTAATGTCGGGGTTATGTTTTTGAATGCTATGCTTCGCAACTTGGTAGGCTATGTCTTCTCTCGAATCCCAGCCTATGAATACTTTCATTTCTGTCATGTCAATTTATATAGTAATATATCTGTTGCCAATTGTCAACCTTGACAATGCGTTTATCATCATGCTGTGCATTGTAAGAGTGACGCATAAGAAAAGTTTTCATACCCATGGATGCGCCTGCTAATGCATTGCTCCATTTATCTTCTACCCATATACAATCTTGTCCTCTGTATTGTGCTAACCAATCTTCTTTCGCCTCTCCAAATCCAACTGTGTCTAATCGATTAAAAACAGAAGGAAAAAAACGTTCTAAATTCATCTTCCTTAGTGCAATAGCATATGGATCATGCCCCATGGCAGTACAGCCATGTACTTCCCATCCTTCTATAGATAATTGATTAAGTGTTTCACGTGCATCACGTAGTGGATCTAGCCAACCCATCCATCCCGAATTGTTATGTTCACGCATAATATCTATTACATGTGAATAACCTTCATATGTGGTTGGGTCTTTGACACTTTTATCAGGATGATATCGTGCCAAGTATCTGTCGAATTGTTTGCTCCAATTAAGCACAACTCCATCTATGTCAGTCAGTATTATTTTTTTCATTTTCTCTTTTCCGGGGGACGCCTAGTACGCCCCCCTGACTAGGATTGTATGGTACGCCGAGTGAGACTCGAACTCACAAGCCGAGGCACTGGTTCCTAAGACCAGCGTGTCTACCATTCCACCATCGGCGCATAAACTATTATACAATATAACCTTTTGTTGTCAAATAGGGAATCAAAACTTCTTTGGTATATGTTGCATGACCTTGGGTGGTTGGGTGAAGTGTATCGTCTACTAATGTAGCGTCTTTGTTACTCAAATATTCAGAACAACCTTGTTGTGTTGCAAATGTGTTCCAATTTATTTGATCAAACAGATATTGGCATGATTGCATATCAGCAAGTTGAAAGACTTCGTCCATATATGGCATCATAAAATACCTAATTTTGTGTTTTTCTAAAAACCACTGTGTGCGTAAAACATGTTCCAGTGTTTGTATCTGTCCCCATGTGTGATCATAGTAATGTTTGTAATAGTCCTTGGCACTTTTCCAACCATAATTAGTGATGATCCAATCGCCTTCGCGATCATCATGCTTAAAATTTATGGGGTTGCACATCCAACCGTCTGTGTTTTCCTGCTTCCAGTCTAGGCCTCTATCTTCTTTGTGCCAATAATAATCCCATCGACTGTATCCGCTCCACATTATGCCTACTAACATGTCTTCGGCTGAATATTCTTGTTTGAGCAGTCTATCAACTTCGTAAATTATACTGCGTGATATCAAACCATTACCTTGACTACCTATGCCTTTGGATATCATAGGAATCTTGGTGTGTCTTTGTAGGTGTCTCGGCCAAGTGTCAATGTGGTCTGATATACATTCTGAAAAACTGCATCCGCTGGTAATTAATATCATCTTATTTTTTCACACATATAGTCTTGACTGCCATCCCAACTAAGTTTAAAATGTGCCAAATCTGCTTCTCTCTCCAAGTACAATATATTATAGTAGGTTTCGCCACGAACGTCAAATGTTGTAAGCCATGCATCAAGTTTGGCTTTGACCATAAATGCTTTGCTCATGCCGGCCGGCCATCCTTTGCGGTCAGTGTGTATAAGAACTTTCCAAGTATACCTGCTGTCAGCGTCATAAGATGATTTAGGTAGGATACTCACGTGGCGGAAGGAGTGAGATTCGAACTCACGGAAGGCTTGCACCTTCGACAGTTTTCAAGACTGTTGCAATCAACCACTCTGCCATCCTTCCTTATGGTGCCGCGTGCCGGATTCGAACTGGCCACCTGATGATTACAAATCAACTGCTCTACCTAATGAGCTAACGCGGCATTTGGTGGAGGATACAGGACTCGAACCTGCCACCTCCTGAATGCAAATCAGGCGCTCTCCCAGATGAGCTAATCCCCCGCGGTGTGCTACAAATATATATTTTTAATTAGTGTATGTCGATGGCCGAGTGGCCCACGTAAGAGGTATTATAACCCCATACGTGTAAGTTCTCTTTGTCTGTACTCTAAGTCAGTAAGATCTACTGATTTAGCAAGATATAATTCGGCCCACTTTCTTCTTCGATCGTAATTATTTGTTAACAGTGAGTCTATTATTTTTGTTAGTATTTTCAATTGGTCTCCTCCATTTTATTTCGTAGTGTGTTTCGTGTGTTACGCATTTGGGATTGTATCCCAGGCAAGTCATGTTGTTGTACATTCTCCAAGCCTGTCCCCAACTCTTGTTGATGTACGACTCTTCCTCCTTCATGCTATTTTTTTGCTCTTATTGGCCGGCTTAATTGTGCCAGCAAATTTGATTCTAAGTGGATTCAGAATAGAATTTTTGTAATCTTTAGTTGTTGTCATTGTATCTCCTTATTTTTGATATATTGATGAGGGAGTTTTCCTCGTTTTAAGTTCGCTATACGCCCAAAACCAGTCAGTCCCATATTCGGTTCTGCAAAAGTGTTCGATGCCCTTATCAGACACATTGAACAGATTGCTAAACATACGACCAAATTTCTTAAATTGCTCTGCCATTGTATTCCTTCCATTAACCTATAAACTTAAATGCTTTTTTGGTATTTTTTGCTTGACCTAATTGCATCATTTTGCTTAGATTAAAAAAAAGTCTTGTTATGTAGTTTAGTGTTTCCATGTGTCCCCTATTGACTGTTGTCATCTTCAGTATTAATTTATACTAGTAAATTGATAAAATACAGTGTTAAAAAACTATGACAGTCGTGCAAAAAAAACACAACTAAAATTTACATAGGAATTATGTGATAATCTTATAGGTTGGCATCTTCCATGCCAGCGACTCTTAGTTTAACAATGTTTGTGAGATGCCATTGTTTTTGGTCTAGTGCTTTGATCACACCCAACCATTTGTTTCTCAGCAGTGCCCATTCGTTCACTATGGCTTCAAAGTCACATACTTCATCTTCGCCTTCTGCATATTTTTCAGCATCACGTGATGTCAAAGCACGTTGGTAGTTTTCTAAATATTTTTTATAGTGTTTAGTTCTCAGTCTACGATGTTGTATTTCCAAATGTTTCAGTATGCCTTCAACTTCTTGCAACTGTCTGAAACGTTCTTCTACAACTCCAGGCATTGATGCTGACTGTTTTTCAATATTGCCATGCAATTTAACTTCTTGAGATGCGTTCGTTAGTTCATTCTCGAAATGCTGGATAGCGTCGGGGATTTTAGAATAGTCTTGTGATACTAAAGAGAACCAGTTCATTAATCTTCATATTCTTCTTCGTCGATCATCAGTTTTATTGCTTCATCTAATTCGTCATCATGTCCCATTAGTTCACGCAATTCTTCTTCATCAACACCATTATCTGAAATAATATCTACAAATTTATTGGCAACGATGCCTTTATCCTTCGAAGGCACGTATGCCTTTACAAGACTCCAAACATCAATTAGCATCTGATTCTCCATTTTCTTCGTCAATAACAGTATTTTCGACTGGCTCCTTTATAACTTGGTTACTTACCTCTTGCATGACAATTTCTAAATTGTCTTTGCCCCAGGCTTTTCTGTAATCAAGTAATTCTTTTCCATCTACTGTTATGTATTTCAAACGGTTGCCTTGCTGTGTGATTAGGCCTTTTTTCTCAAAAAGATCTAACAGTCCAGAATATGGATCTAACCCCGTGTCGTATGGAATTTTTAATTGTACTCCTTCGAAAGGTTTAGCAAATCTTGTTTTCATCACTTTACATGCAGATCTTATACCACGCACTTCTGTAATTTTATTACCGGATTCATCTTCTTTGAGTTTTAATTTTTTCATTGCAACCACAATACTTGATGCATATACAAATCCTTGTCCACCTGATATTTTATCATCTGGATTAAACATGTCTTGTGATGCATATGTGTGGTTAGTACATACCATGCCAACGTTGTATGAACCAAACATGTTTACACAGTTTCTTACAAGTGATGTAAGAGCCTTAGGCTTTCTACCTAAATCACCCTTCATGTCTCCTTTATTAAACTGATCTACATCAGTAGGAGTCATCATCATACCTAGTGAATCCAGTACAAATAATACTTTGGGTCTATCTGCGGGATCTTTGTCGCCATAATCTGTTTTGTATTCTTTAATAAAATTAGATATTGTTTTTGCAACATCATCTACCATGCTCATACCTAGTCTTAAAAGTTTGTCTTCTGTGGTTTCAACACCTAACGCTTTGAGCCATGCTTCATCTAGTGCATTTTCTGAATCAATCAGTATTACAAATATGCCTTGTTTTTGTGCTTCTCGAATAATATTGCCTGAGCAAATGTAAGACTTGCCAGATCCTGACTCGCCTGCAAACACTGTTACTTTACCAAGCGGAATTCCTTTGTAAAAATCACCAGATATCAAATAGTTTAGTGCATGATTGCCTGTAGACACCCAATCTGTTGGATCATTAAATCCTACACCTAATCCTTCAATTGATTTTGTTACGCTCTTTCTAAATTTTGTTACATCAAACGGTTTAACCATAATTTTTCTACCTCATCCTTATTATATGTTCAAATTAAAATTGTGTCAATAGGGGGGATTGCTCCCCCCAAGATATATTAGTTTTTTTGTCTTGCACGGATCATTGCAAGTATGTCTTCTGCTTTTGAAGATGCACCTGATTCTGCTGGTGCTGGTTGAGGGGCCGGCTCAGTTGGTTGTGGAGTCGGCTCTGCTACAACTGGTTGTGGTTGTGATTGTGTTGCTGGAGCAACCACAGGAGTTTCTAATGCTACTGTGCCACTGCCTGTTGCAGGCGCTTTGAATCCACCTGGACGGAAATACTGACTGTATTTGTCAGCATCATAAGGCTCACCATCCACTGATGCTCTGAACATTTCTTCCATAACTTTGATCTCTACCTCAGTTGGTTTCTTTGGAAGATAATCGCCTAAGTTATGCAAACCATGAGTATCAATGATACCCTGTTGTTCTGCTGTCAATGGAGAAGTCTTTCTTGACCACTTTGATGTTGAATAATCAGCATAACCACCTTTGGTAGTTTTGTTGATTCTAAAGTCAACACCTCTTGTGAAGTCAGTTGGCAGATCTTCCATTTCTGGATCCATTAATGCACTTTTAATGATATTAAAGATTTGTGGACCAATAATAAAACGTCTTATTGGATTGGTTGGAGTTGCATCTTCTTGTAATGGTGAAGTTACTACAAATCCTTGAAACACATAAGAACGTTTCTTCCAATACTTTCTACCTAAGTCTTCTAATGATTTGTCTTTAAACCATTGTCTTACTTCTGCAAGTATAGGACATGCTTCGTTGTACATTTCCATACAAGGAACTTGTACTTGTACTGGTCCAGATGAAGCATCACCTTTGACTGAATTGAATGGTAATTTAATCATTGCTCTTTCAGTCCAAAAGAATGTGTTGTTTTGATCTTTATCGGGTAAAAATCTAAGCACTGCTTCTGAATTTTCTGGAATGTTCCAGTGTGGATATATTGCATTGTCGCCACCGCCTTCGCCTGAAGGTTTCGATGTCTGAGCCTGCAATTTGGCTCTTATTTCTGCTAGTGTTGCCATAATGTTAGCCTCCTTTGTTGCCTAGTGTGTATCACTATATCTGTATTATATACAGAAACTGTTTAAAGAGTCAATCTATTTTTTGAAGGGGTCGTGGTATTCAGATTTGGTAATGTTTTCGTCTTCTAGTACAACGTTCAATGCCTCTGTTTGTGCCAACGCCCATGCTTCAAATTGCTCGGACTCATCTTTGTATTTTCTCTTGTATTGTGTTGCTAATTTGCCTTTTTCTATATCTTTGCCTTTAATGTTCTTGAATGCTTTTATATCTTCTGGTGATTTTCTTACTTCGTCTTTGTAGTCGTCGTCAGCCGCAATCTTTTTCATATCTGTCAGATATTTGTTTGCAAGTTTAATTGCTGTGCCTTTGAGTGCTTTCATCTGTGGATTTGGTTTTGCAAACAATTCGCCACTCATTGATAGTTGCTGTTCCATGTCGGAGGCAAAATTTGCAATTGCATCATCTTCTGGATTGGCTGAAAGGAATCTTCCTGCAATATCTCTCATAATAGTACCAAGTTTTGCTTCTGTGTCTTTCTGCTGTCTTCTTAGATTGTTTTGAAAAGAATCGTATGAGTCATCTTTTTTAAGTATTAATCTTGAATCCGCATTGTTTAGGAAGTCATTTACGTATGGCATAAATCTTGAAGCAGTATCGCCTTGTTTCATTATCTCTGTTCTGTCATCATCTTCATCATCTTTTTTAAATTCTGGAAGCAATTTGAAAGCACTAAGAATTGAATCATCAAATGTTTCTTTAGTAAACATTTTTGTTAATTCGTCGATGTGTGTGTCTGATACTTCTGTTACATCTGTATCTAACAAACTTATTGCATTTTCATACGATTTTTGTCCTGCAAGTTTATGCAGTGTTGACTTGGCGGCTTTAATTTTGCTGTTTGCCGCTTCTAGATATGGTTCTGAATTTTCATCAATCATACCTTGTCGCACAGCGTAGTTCGTAAACTTTCTAAGATTGGCAATTTCTTCAACTTTTTGCACAATCGATTCACCAATTGCATCATATGGATTACCACCTTTTGCTACATGCATCTGCATTGCTCTTGCACCTTGGAGATAATTGTAAGGAAAACGAAATCTTTCTCCTTGTGCGTTTTCTATGAATATTACATCAATGTTTCTTGATCGTGCACCTAGCACTGATTCATCCACTGGCTTAGAGTGTCTAATAATCATTCTTGTTTTGTCTAATTTATTGTAAGATGTTTTTGATGTTCCGTGCATGTTGCTTTCCTGTACTGTATTTACTTGAGATAGGAATTCGAAGTCCCCTTGTTCTAGATCTAATTTTTCAATGTCTTGTGGCTTAAATCCTAGGTTATGTGCCACTGCAAATTCTTTCATTGTACGTGCAAAATTATACCAATTCTGCTCTTCTGTTTCATCGACTGAATCTGTAATATTTTTGTTATAAATGAGTCTTAAATTTTCTTCATCTATAGCAATAGACACAGGATTCTCGTTCCAGTTGAACTTGAAAAAACGTGCTTCATCAGGATTTACTGTGGTTGACGCATTTTCATCACCTAAAGTAATGTTTGCGTAACGTGATTTGATCTCATCAAAGAGATCGTTTGCTATAAGTGTAAGATCCATCGCTGTATTTATTGTGTTTATTAAGATGAAGATATGAATATAGGCATAGGCATGGTCATTTCTGTATCAGAATCACGTAATCTTTCAAAAACTTTCTGATCCCAAGCGGCTATAGTGCCTGCCATACGCACAATCAGTATAGTACTCATGACTAAATCGTCATTTTCACCGGGTTTGGCTTTAAATGTATTGCCTGCAGCCACAAAGTTTTTAAGTTCTGAAACAAGATTTTTACTTTTAATTGTAAGTGCATCGGTTTCAACCATCTGTTTAAGTTTTGCACATGCGGCCATTTTGCTGTTATGTGTTGTGTTGTATCCTTTTCTAAATGCTCTTACATGCCCTTTCCTTACAGTTTCACTTAGTAGCACACCAGGAATGTTTTCTTCGCCTATATCTGATATCGCTACAAGTCCTGCTTCACCTAGAGTGTTGTTTTCTATGGAGTAATATATGCTTGTAGGTTCATTTGTTTTCTCGACAATCTGCTCTAGTATCTGTTTCAAGATTCTAATTTGGCCTTGTATAGGAGTTGCATTGTGTTGCCACTCTGCAACCTGTTTCATTTCCGGCACTTGATATACTTGAATTGCGGCATTGTCGCCACCAGTGCCTAATGATGGGTCTAGGGCAACCAAATACGCTTTGTTTTTCTTTACTGTGTCATACCATCGTACATGTCCATGTCTTTCTTGTGGATCTATGCCTTCTAGTTCAGCAAGTTTGATTGGTTTTATAAGAGTTTCATCGTAAATTAAAAATTCACAGTCATGTTCTCTTCTAAATCTTTCTTCGCCAATTCTTGCACGTTCCTCTTTTGCCCATTTTTCTGTTCTGTCTGGATGTTCTTGCCAAGATGCACGGAATGCCGCAAATCCGTTTTTGCCTACTGCTAATTCATTGCCATATTCATCTTGTTTCTTGTTTGCTTCTTTCCATATGAGTGCAAATTGATCTTCATCTGAATTGGGTGTGGAAGTTATAATACATTTTCCGCCTGTTGCTAGTGTTGGAGCAAGTGATGTCCAAAACTCTCTGGCTTTGTTTGGAGGATTAACAAATGCAAACTCATCACAGTATATCACAGACAGTGACATACCTCTACCAGTATTTTCTGTTGTAGTGGTTGCTTTTATACGTGAGCCATTATCAAACTCCAGTGTGTTTCTGTTGTATGAATAGGCACCTGCTCTTATAAAATCAGGCAGTGCTTCATATGTAAATCTTACTCTGTTCATGATATCTTGTGCGCCTGTAAATTTATGAGCCGCAATCAGTATCTGTGAGTCTGGCACAAACATTGCATACCAAACAAGATAAGCGGCCGCACATGTTGTTTTGCCTGTTTGTCTTGGTAACATTGCAATAGCAAATCTATTATTATGATACGTTTCTACTAGACCTTCTTGATACTTAAACATTTCAAATGCCATTGATCCTTTGGTAGGATGTTGAATCATACAATAGTTCTTCATAAAATAAATTGGCCCTGTCTTAGGGTTCATGCACTTATTCAATTCAAGGATCTGTTCGTTGGAAAACTTTACCTTAGAGTGTGCTTTTTTGGTGAGATTACCTTGTAGACTCTGTGCCATAACAATATTTACAGTAGATTATTTTTACTTCTTTGGAAGTGAAGATGCTGATCCGTTTTCAATACCAGTTCCTGTGTGTATAGGACTTTTGTTCTTGTCATCTTCTGGCATTGTGTATGCTTCGCCTTTTGCACCTTCTGGCTTAACATCTTCGTTGCGTGTTTTCATTAATTCTTTGAACATATTCATGTTGTACTCATCACCAAACAATGTTCCCACTGCATCGGGTGCGTCTTTAAATTCTAAATCATTTAATCTTGCCGCATCTGGTGTTTCGACTGGTATTTCTGTTTGATCAGTTGGGTGCTTAACTTTGATATGATCCTGTGCCATACCAAATTTTTCTGCCAGTACTTGCTCTAGCATTTGGAAACCAACCGGGTAAGAACATTCCACATCATAAATTGTTACTTCTTGATTTTTGAGTCTTGGAAATTCATGTGGGTGTTCTTGTATTGGTGTTGCACCAACTTTTTTAACACTAATTGTTTCATACTTGGACATGCAATCTTTAAGACCGGCATCAAATGCTTCTGGCAGATCGCCAGCAATCTTAATTCTAACTGCGTAAACTTTGTTTGATTCTGATAAAAATTCTTTAAATGTTTTCATTGCGTTTTATTTATCGTCTTTGCTATTAGCAAGTATCTGTTTTATCAATTCATTACGATCTGCTAACACAGAGCCAGTGCCAGTCACTACTTCGTCATCGCCGGTATTTTGATCTAATTTTGCTTTTTTTAACTGTAATTCAATCATTTTTAACTTCTTATCTATCTTGGTATTCTTAGCACTGATGGCATTTTGCATCATTGATGAAGCAACTTCCATTATTCTGCCTGCTAATCTTGGTTCTATGTTCATGCCTAAATCCATTAGATCTTTGTAAGTTTGAAAGGATTCTTCAGCGTACTTGTCTATTTCGTTATCATCTTGTAAACCGTCGACCTGCGGCAGAGCGGCATCTATTTTGTCTAGTCCAACTTTTTGTTGTATTAAATCCAATGCTTCTACATCGTCTTTGCTTTCCTGCTCTTTTTGTAATTTCTCGCCCATTGATTCAGCAGTGTCAGTTGGTTCTAAGTCAAACATTTCTTCTAATTTTTTAGTCATGCAGTCTATTTAAAGATATCAGACTCAGTAATTACACGAAAACGAATGCCTTTGCCTTTGGCCCATTTGTTTGCGGCTTCCCATTTGGCACGATTAACTATGTATGCGGCTTGGTTCTGTCTGTTCTTGCCCACAGATTCAAACTTGGCTTGATTGTTTGGTTTAACTTCGATTAATTCGGCTACCCGCTGTTTCTTAGCACTGTCATACACCACAAGAAAGTCTGGCACATATATTGTGTTCTTTCCTGTTAGTGGATTGCGATAAGGAATCTGTATTGATTCTGATGCCCAATTTACGATACCTGGATTGTTATCACAAAATCTCATAAATGCCCACTCCCAAGAAGATCTATATCTCGGAGTTTTCTTCCCAATATACTTGTCTGGATTAGCAGGCTTATACAGTCCTTGTGACCATCTATTCATGTTAAGCCTTTATGTTACGACTGATGTGATCCACTGTAGAACGTGCTGATTTGTATCCAAGCACAGAAGTTTTGTATCTTTTTGCATTTAAAATTTCAGCAACTAATTGAGATAGCACAATTGGTGTTGATGGACGTAAAGAATCTAACACTTGGAAAATTGGTACATTGTCTATTTTTGATTGTCTTAACAATATATAACTCAATGATTGAGCGGCTTGATCAGTGTACCCTTTGCCGGTAAAAAATCCAATGACTGCATCATATTCAGATGCGTTAAATTCTAAACGTTCATCAGTAATGCCTTCTAAGAATTCGACAATGGCTCTACTATCAGTGGCTGGATTAACACCAAGATTACTGATAAGTTGAGCACCATTAGATCCACTTGAAGATGAATTAGATGCGTATGCCATTATGCTGTCTCCACTATTTTGTTGTATGTGTCTTTGTCAACAGTGTAATCAATCACACCGTCTTGTGTTAATTTTTTTGCATCATTTGCCGCACTGTCTAGATATGTCTGTTTTTCTGTTGTGCTTAATTTTGTCCATTCAGTTTCGATATCATTTACGTCAATCTGTTTATCGTTTTTGAAAGAAACATATTTTGCAACTTTGGTGTTTGCATTATTGTTACCTGCTAAAAATACAGATACTTGAGAAGGTGATAAAACTATTTCACCGTTAACCTCTTTATATTTTGCAGGTTTGTTTGCGGTCACTGTGCCATACTGCTTAGATCTAATTTTTGCACTTTCTGATTTTTTTCTTATATTGTTAGGAAACACAACTCCAGGTTTGGATGTGGCACCTAAATTGTTATATCCTGCTCTCACAGCATCTTTGGCCACCCCAATAATTTCTTCTTGTGCGCCTCTGGTGGCTCTGCCTGATTTGATCTTTTCATATGTTGTTGCGGCTGAAAGTGCGGCTCCAAGTATGTTGCCACCTTTAAGTAAACTTACAGTTTGCGTTGCTCCTGTTAATGCTCCGAATATTGAATCACCGCCACTTCTGTTAGGAGATGGCGATCGATCATAATGGAAGGTTGCAAATCCTTGTGGATCAGCACCCACTGCACCATTTTGTATCAATACTCCTGAGTATGATATAGAAAAACGATGACTGTTTAATCCTGTGCCTGCTTCTTGTGCCATGTTGCCGTTAGACCAATCATTTACAACAGGATTCATCATTTTGTATTCTGTAAATCTTTTTCTGCCTAATTGAAATATTGATATGGCTGTAAAGAAAGGTTCATTGTTTCCAGTGTCTCTACCCCATCTGTTTTGTGCAATTGCACCATAACCTTGTGAAGTGTATGCACCTTCTTGTCTGTTTGTGTCGACAATGTAATGTTGATAATATGATTTAAAAAATGCTGTGGCTATATCACCCATGTCATCATGCAATTCTATTTGTACAGGTTGATAGGTGATACCAGTCTGTGAATAGTTTTTAAAGTTGTATTGATTTTTAAGTTCCACATTAAATTGATATGATGGCAAGTCACAACTTTTTACAATCATGCCCAGTTCGTTAGTTTCTGTACCGCTCATCGAGTTACCAGCCGCGGCTGGATTGATAGTGAACACCACATGATATAAAAATTGATTCTTAGGCGCTAAACGAAATACGTCATCAGTGTATAAACGTGCGGCGTGTTGATAATCTTTGAGGATGTCTCCTCCTACTAATTGTTTTAGAAAATTAGAACGCCAGTTTGCCATTTATAATATTTATTGTCATAAAAAAAGCGCCTATAAAAGACGCTTTTTAAAAAAAATTTAAAACGTTAAATTAAATACCGCCGCCTGTGGCCGCTGTGTTAACTGTTCTTGCTACTGCTGATCCTATGCCTGTGCCTCTTGGAGTTTGGATTGCATTGTCATATCTAATTGACATTGTAATCTGTACAGGCTCTGATGTTGCATAAGCAAGTGTACCATACTGTACGTTATCTAAGTAACAGCCGTATAGTTCGAATGTTTCTAGTGTAGTTGGTGTGTTTGCACCATTGCCACCGTCAAGTATTTCAACTCTTGAAGTAAACTTATAGTCCGAACCGGATGCCGCACTTGATTGTTCAAAGAAATCAAACTGTTTCTGTAACTGTTCGCCAGTAAGTTTTGCAACTTCATTGTTTACATCATCTCTTACGTTCAGTGTGATTGGATCCCATGTGTGTTTACCAGCCATATACACTCTTGAGTTGTATGCTTCAAGTGTGATTTGATCGAAAGTGATGTTTGGACGAGTTACGTCTACAACTTGTTTAGTAATTTCAGATCTAGGAGTAGATATTCCAAAATTTTCAAGTATCACTCTAAAGCGATATTGTAGTTTTGGCATCAACAAGCCTTGTGAGCCTGATGATTGATCACTCGCTAGTGGTACTGTAAATTTTGATAGTGTTGATACTGCCATTTTTTTATTCTCCTAGTATGAATATTTACTATTCAATTATTTTTTGCTCAACTCAAACCTTTAAAGGCCTGATGCAATTTCTCCTGTGTTCTTTAATCTAACTGGTATAAAGATAAACTCAACTGATTTAATTGGTTCAATTGCAATGTCTACATACAGTTCATTTCTGTCTATTCTTGCCGCAGTGTTGTTTGATTCGTCACACACAACTGCAAAGTCATTCAACGCTCTTTGTGCAGATAGTTCTAACATGAATGATTCAATTGCTTGTTTGATTTCATTTCTTGTTAGTGCATCATTTGGTTCAAAGATAAACGGTCTTGCAATTTTGTCTAAGTTTAATCTAACAAATGCTACCAGTCTTGCAACATTAATTCTATCTGTTGCTGACAGTGATAGTTGTCTGGTCTTTTGTCCAAATGCAACTAAACCTGCTCCTGTTACAAAAGAAATAGGATTGATATTAACACTGTAACATGCATCTCTTAATCCCTCTGATACCGCAGTTGTTTCAAACTCACCTTCGTTGTTGATGAATCCTACGGAAGAAGCATTATCAATAGCACCACGTCTTACACCTGCTGGAGCAAACCATGGAAATGCCACTTGATCGTTAAACGCAATAGTTCTCATCATCATGTGTGAAGGCGGAACAGCAACTGACTCACCTGTAAGTGATGTTGTAAATCCTGATGGATAATACACACCAGTAAATGAGTTAGATGATAACAAACCATCTTCGCCGTTGTCGGCTGCACCTGCTGTGTTATTTGCATAGTTTGTAATTGCAGTAGAGTTTGGCTCTAATCTAAATGGAGTGTCACCAAGTACAAAAGCAGTTTCTTTTCTGTCTGAGTTCAGTGTTTCCAAGTTGCTGATTAGTTCTGGATAGCCTGGAGCCGCAAGTAAGTTAAACTCACGTTGCTCTTCTCTAAGTTCTTGTGTTGATTCAACTGTTGATTTTAGTTGCTCCACAATAAGATTTCTTTGTGCTTTTCTGCCCATGTATGGTGAACCATCTGTTTTAAGTCCTGACACAGTTACCCAAGCATCTTTTTCTGTTGGAAGTGTTGGATAAGTTACTGTGCTTGAAAAGTTTATTCTTGAGAAATACTGTTTTCTAAACTCTTTTACATTGTAACCTGAACGTCTTAGGTTAAAGCCAAGCATACCTTTTGGATATAAAGCGGCTTCTGGTGCATCGATATCTGTGTATGATGATGTTAATAAGTCTGTGATCAGTGTTTCTTTGCTTACAACGTCTAGTGAACCACTTGAGTGGAATCTAAAGTCTGCAAACAGTACGCCATCTTGTGATGTTTGATCGGTGCTATCTATTAACACAAACTGTTGTCCATCGTTTTGTGATGAATCATATCTGTATATTTTTGGATAGTTTTCTAAATCTGAAGAGTCAATCCAAAGATCGCCATCAACTAATGCTGTGCCATCTGACTGTGTAGTTGGCTCTGTTGCACTAATTTGTGGACCATTTGGATCAGTGTTTGAAAGATTAAATCCTCTAGCATCTGAAGTTACGTTTTGGTAACCTGTAAAACTACTACCGTTATGAATTAAGATATCAACTTCATCAACGCCTGTAGCATACCAATATTGTCCGTCTGCTGGGTCTTTTGTTGGCTCTGATGATGATTGAATTGCTGTGTAAGTTGTTGCTGGATTCACTGGATTATTTTGTACTGCGATCCAGTTTGATGCTACAAAACTAAACGTTCTTGAAGCCTCGTCTGCTGTGGATGAACCATCATCTAAGAAAGTAGTTGAATAGTCATCTTTGTCACCTGCTGGTGCAACATAAAGATTAG
>Ga0209535_1000958_pt1 | contig 19981 bp, 19 predicted proteins | sample LinPmetageLP28_FD_184041 | JGI IMG/M metagenome (GOLD analysis project Ga0209535, IMG submission 184041) | Marine viral communities from the Pacific Ocean - LP-28 (SPAdes) (version 2) | ecosystem: Environmental > Aquatic > Marine > Oceanic | place: Pacific Ocean | collected 2009-08-22
ATTAATTCACTTAAAAAATATAATCCCCCTAGAAAATAGGTTGGAATTGCATTATGTTGGTGAAACATTAGAATTTCTTAATTCACTCAATATTTTAAGTAGTGACTTTTTAGCTCATAACCCTGAAGCACAAAGTAAAACTCATTTCAAAGAAAGATTAAGAGTATGTAATTCTTATTACAAAAAATTTGGAAAACGGTAAAATAGTTCGTATATTCACTAAAAATATTTAATATGGCTTATAAAAGACAATTACAAATAGCCTTAGATCGTATGGATCAAGGTTTATCTCGTGTACATAGTATGGTTAAACGAGGTGAGAATACTAAAGCAATTCATTATATGGAAAATGATTTAAAGGAGTTATATGAAGAACTTCAAAACATTATCAGCATAACGCCTGAAAAAGATCAATCACGAGTAGGATTTATGAGATGATGATAGGAGCAGAACAAATTAAGGTTAATTTTGAAACCTTTAATGGTGTTTTAGAAACAAATTTTGAAGGTGAACGCCTAGAAAAATTAAAAACACTTACGGATTGTCTAAAGGAGCGAATGATGTTTGCTCCTGCATCCACTAAAGATTGGTTTAATAATGCTTTTCCAGGGGGTTATTTAGATCATATTTTGCGTGTAAATAAAATAGCTAACCAATTACATAAATTATATTCATTCCATGAAGCTAATGAATCATATACAGTAGAAGAACTTAATTTTGTATCTCTATTTGGTCAGTTAGGTAAATTAGGAGATTGGGATAGTGAGTATTTTACTAAAAATGATTCTGATTGGCATGTTAAGAATTTAGGTATGGTATATAAATTTAACGAAAATGTACCAGCTATGAAAATTTATGATCGCACCATGTATTTACTACAGGATGCTAGTATTAAAATTTCACATAATGAGTATTTAGCTATCCGCAATCAAGAAGGTTTATTTGACGAAAGTAATAAATTTTATTTTTACAGTGGTCAAAAAGAAACCAAACTTAGAACCCATTTACCTTTACTTCTTCATCAAGCTATTCAAACAGCTCAAGAAATTGAATATCAAATTTGGAATTCCGGAGGTTCGGTTGTACAACAACCGTCTAAACCCGCAAATGCCTCCAAAGCTGATAAAAATTTAAGGAAGGCTAAAGCGATAAACGTAGAAAATAATCCTAATTTCAACGAAAAAACTAAATCAATTATTGATTCATTCTTTACTGACTAATGGAAATACTAATTGGAATATTATTAGCCCTACTAATTGTAGCTGGATTTGCTATCCGAAATCTTACTAAGAAAAACGAAGTTTTAGAAGATTTTATAGCAAAACAAAGCGAAGCCATTGATTCTTGTAACAATAGATTAAAAACTATTGACGATAGGGGTTTATTTGTGGCAGACGATGAAATAGGTTGGTTTTTCACTGAAATTAAGAAGATTCAGGAGGCATTAAACGAATTTCGCCTCCGATAATCTAAATGGCGAAAAAAAGAGGACGTAAAAGTAAAAGACTATATTTTACAGAAGACACAGAACTAGCGATAGTAGAATATTTAGCTAGTGAAGATCAAGCTTTAAGAAATAAAATATATAATGAAAGAATTCATTATTCATTTTATAAATTAGCTGAAAATCTTATACATACTTTTAAATTTTATTATACTGAAGTTGATGATCTCGAAGACTTAAAACATGAGGTTATTACTTTTCTTTTAGAAAAGCTTCATTATTTTAAAGTAGGTAAAGGTAAAGCATTTTCATATTTTAGTATTGTGGGTAAGAATTACCTTATATTATATAATAATAAAAACTATGCTAAGAAAAAAGGTAAAGCAGATCTTATAGAAGTAGATACTGATGATAATATATTAAACGAATTTGATAGGGATGAAGTTCGTAATGAAAAGGTAGAATTTTTAGATTTGTATATAAAATATATGGATAAACGTATCTATAAAATGTTTAAAAAAGAATCTGAAATAAAAGTAGCAGATGCTGTTCTTACTATCTTTAAAAATAGAGAAAATTTAGAAATTTTTAATAAAAAAGCTATTTATATTTTTATAAGAGAAATAACTAAAGAAGAAACCCCTATTATAACTAAGGTTGTAAAGAAAATGAGAACAGTATTTAATAAATGTTATGCTGAATATCTTGAAACTGGATATATTTATAACCATGAGTAATCCACTTGATACAGTAATATTCGAAGGTAAAACATCATCCGATGTATTTAAAGAAATATACAGTAACAGTAAAAAAAAGGATAAACAAATAAATTCTTTAATAGCTGAGTTAAAACCTTTAATACAAAATATTGGGGATGCCCCCGTAGTAGTACCTCTTATTAAGGAATATCTTGAGATAGGCGTAAAGAATGACGAACATCTAATCAAAATGATGGCTGTTATTCAAAGAATTAACAATAATGCTGCTTCAAGTGGTGGAGATTCATTACTTACAGACGAAGAATTAAAACAACTTCAACAAATAGCTGAAGAAGTAGCACAAAATGAGCCTAAGAAGAAATCAGAATAAAGGAGCATCATCAGGGGGAATAGGAGGTACTAAAAATCAGTCTCTAAATAAAAGAGTAGCTGATATAATATTATCACCTGATCACCAAGCATATAATAGCCCTGACGATATAGGAGTAATATTCTTTACAGATGTAAAAAATGATGAAGAATTTATTGATTCTACGTCGTTACCTAGTGCTAAACCCATAAGTAGGAATAATTTTACTTATCCTAATATAGGGGAAATAGTACAAATTATTGAAGCAACGGGGAATGATTCATACTCTGATTTAGAAGGTAAATTAAATAATAAAGTTTTATATTATGGTCCCGCAGTAAATATCCATAATAATACGGCTTCAAATGCTCTTCCAATTGAAAAAAGTACTAAAAAAAGATCTTCTAAAAGAGAATCTAATGTAAGTGCTTTTGAATTTAAAAAAGAATTTAAATCTTCAAATAGAGAAATAGCACAAAAACAACTAAGTTCTTACTTAAGAGGATTAGGATATACCTCGGGCAGAAACGATGCTAGAGCCCCTAAATATAACCTTTTCCAAAGTGCTGAAGGTGATTATATTTTTAGATTAAATGATTCTGAAGATAATAATCAAGTAGCTATAAAATTAGGTACCTATTTTCAAGAAAATCCTGAATTACGACCTTTAAGACCAACTGAAGGTGATTCAATACAAGAGGGAAAAACAGGACAAAGAATTAGAATGACAACCACAGGTCCTAGTGGAGTAAATGTCATTAGTAATAATGTAACTGATACAGCTGATGATGGTAACCCTAGTATAGGTGATCCTGCTATGATATTAAGTTTAGGAACAGGTGAAAATGAAAACGTAACCAAAGATGCTGCTTCTATTTATTTACTTTCAAACCAAAGTATTAATATAGATGCTACTTCTACTAATATTGACTCATTAAGTTCAACATATGAACCCATTAAACCTCCTTTAGAAGAACTTAGTACACCACCCCCAGTAATAATTCCTCAGGCATTACCTGAAGCCGAATTAAATACCCAACCAATACAGTTTAATTTTAATACTCCTCAAGTAGAAACTGTTACATTACAAGAACCACCCCCTATTACTAGTTCGGGAGATCCAGTTTTTGATGCATTAGATGAATCTGTTGAAGAAGGATTATTAGAATATGAAGAAGAATCAATTGAAATTTCAGGTACAGAATTTGCAACACCTTCAGTCGAAAATCAACCATATGTTACAATTGGGGGAGAAGATTTAAATCCCGAAGACATTCCTGCTGAAACAGATTATAAAATTATAAATGAAGAAGCTATAAAACTATGGGAAAGGGGAGGTGAACCTATTTTTAAAAATAAAAGAGGAAGTTTATTAAAACTCCCTCAACCAGATCTAGAATTAAGAATGAATGATCGTAATTTAGTAGATAGAAATATTAAATATTTATGTATTCATACGGCGGCTTCAAGCGAAAAATCAAATCCTGCGTGGTTAATGTGGTATTTTCTCACTAAACGAGATGGAAACGGATGGAATACAGGTGGATATCACTGGATAATTAATAGAGATGGTAAAGCTACTCGTTGTTATCCTGATAATGTTAGTACAAATGGGGCTCTTGGTATAAATCAAGAAAGTATCCACCTTAATTGGGTAGGAGGTCGAGATAATTTTGATGCTACTGATTTACAAATGTTTACTTTAGGTAAATTAATAAAAAAATATGTAGAAACTTACCCTAATATTCAAATATTAGGTCACAATCAAATAGCAAATAAACCATGCCCCTGGTTTAGCGTACCACAGTTTTGTGAAAAGTTATTACGTAAAAGATGGATAACTACATTTAATATATGGGGGTTTGGAGAATTTGGTCGTGATCGAGATAAATATATAGGTGATACATTTTATGGTGAATGGAATAGTGAATCATTTAAGGACACAGCTAATAAAATAAAAATATAATGGCTACTACATTTACACAAGAAGACCAATTTGTAGGTAAACAAATATTAATTGATAGTGATCGATTAGTATTCAACGGCCGTGATGATAGTGTATTTTCATCAAAAAATCTTTTTTTATTTAAAACTGATGGCGAATTCCATGTAAATGGTAAAAGTGATATGTTTTTAAATAGTCCTACTGTTTATATAGGCCCTATTGAAAATGGTCAAGATGTTAATATACCAGCTGTTAGAAGTAGGGAATTAAAATTACTATTAGGTGATTTAATAGGTGCTTTAGAAATGTTTTTTTCAATTCAATATCCTAATACATCGGGATTATCAGGCCCCAACCCAGCAGTTAATTTAGGTTTATCACAAACTATTTTAAAGGATTTAGCTAAGGTTAAATCTCGACTTGATGATATGGATAGTAAAAATGTATTTATAAAATGATAAATAATATTACAAATAATATATTAAATAGGGCATCTAGTGAATTATCGGATTCAAAAGATAAAATTTTAGCTCTTTCCAAAAAGAAAGCTCAAGAAACTTTTGATAATAATATACCTTCCCCGGAATCATTTAAAAATGAATTAAACGGTATATCTTCAAATTCCCCTACTACTTTACGTAAAGCCGAACAAGTTTACCAAAAAACTACCAGAACTATAGAAAAAGCTATACAAAAACTAGAAGGATCTAAAAGAGAACTGCAAGTTATTAAAGATAAACTTGTAGGAATAGGAGAAAATTTTACATTTTTAAATAACCTTATTGGTCCAGGAACAGTTATAGGTAGTCTTATTGAGGTACTTAAAGGACTCCCTGTATTAATAGATGGTCTTTTAGCTACTCAAGTAACACCTGTTGTAAGTGGTACTGTAATAGATAAAGCAGGTGACTTTAAAAAACTAGCTAAAGATAATGTTCAAAAATTTAGTGATATTTCTAGTACTTTACCTACTTTTGAAAATTTCTTTACTAAAGAAACAAACTTATTAATACCCCCTATAGATACAGGTATTTCTAACACACAATCAATAATAAATCAACTAAATATATTATTAGAACAAATACGTACTATATGGACTAATTTTATTTTAGGTTTAGATTTACCCGAATTACAAGATACAACTACGGGGGATGAAAATTCTAACGTTATACTAGGAGGTACTACTTTAAAAGAATATTTATCTAACCCCGATAATCTATCTACAGTAATTACTGATTTAATAATCCCATCAACTAGAAAAGTAAGAGTTGAAATAAGAGAAAACGGACCTGGTACTGAATTATACCAATCTAATATAATAGAAACTACAATAAATTAAAATAATTTATATTTATTAAAAACTAATAACGATGAAAATAAATGCATTCGAAAAAATAATTAGAAAAGTTGTGCGAGAAGAAATAGATCATGCATTAAGACGTGAGATAGCATTACTAAAAGAAGAGTTAGTTACCCAACCAACTCAACAGCGTGTAGTAGAAACCACAAATAATACCCAAGAAGTTGAAGATTTTAGAGCTAAATTAAAATCCCAAATGCCACCTCCTAATTTTAATGGATCCGGTAATAATAATGCTCTTAATTCACTTTTAAATGAAACTGCAATGTCTCCAACACCAGAACAAATGTTTAATACAAATGACCCCGTAAGTCAATTTGTAAATAAAGATTGGAGTCCAGTAATGAAAGCAATTGAAAAGAAAAAAGAATTTAGACCCTAATGGCTATTAAATTACGTAAACCTATTAAAATAGATCCTGTCGACATTGATGACAAAGTCGCAGTGGGGATACGTTTACCTTTTAATAAAAAAAAGATATTTGATTTAGATTTTACTACCAAAAGTCATGCTAAATCAAAACTAATAAATGTATTACTTACCTCACCTGGAGAAAGATTACACCATCCTAATTTTGGTGTTGGTTTAAAAAATCGTTTATTTCAACAAAACACTCCAATAGCAGGTGATGAACTAAGATCTATAGTTACACCACAAGTAGAAAGATATATCCCGGAAATTACAATAAAAGACATAGCCCTTAAAGACGGAGGAATACAGGGACATACATTATTTGTAACAGTTAATTACAGTTTAAATAATAATGATGAAGAAGATTCAATTGCATTAAGTTTTACTAACGATAATTTTAATAACGAAGTATAATGGCATACTCAACAGCAAAAAACAATACTAAACCAGTAAGGTATCTGGATAAAGATTTTAGCGATTTTAAATCTGCTTTAATTAATATGGCCGAAACATATTATCCCGATTTATTAAATGATTTTACTGAGGGCAGTCCAGGTACTATGTTTATTGAAATGGCCTCTTATATAGGAGATGTTCTTTCATTTTATACTGATGCTCAAATCCAAGAAGTATTTTTACAATATGCTCAAGAAAGAGAAAATTTATATGCATTAGCATATAATTTAGGATATGTACCAGCTATTACTAGCCCCGCAGTAGTTAATTTAGAAATATTTCAACAAATCCCCGCTAACGGTAGTGGCGATCCGGATTGGGACTATGCTTATAGAATAGAAGAAAATTCAGATTTTCTTCCTAATAATAGTACTAATAATCGTTACATAATACAAAAATCCGTAGATTTTGCTTTTTCATCATCTGCCGACCCTACTGAACAAACTGTTTATTCTCTTGATGGTGGTCAACCTGAGTATTTTCTTTTAAAGAAAAAAGCTAAAGCTATAAGTGCTGAAATCAAAACAGCAACTTTTAATATAGGAAGTGCTGAAAGATTTAAAACAATATCTTTAGATGACAGTAATATAATAGGTATTCAATCTATTACAGATACTGAAGGGAACACATGGACTGAAGTACCATATCTAGCACAAGAAACTATTTTTGAAGAAGTATCTAACAATGAAGCTTTTGATCCCGATTTACCCCAATATAATAGCCAAGTACCTTATTTACTAAGAACTAAAAAAGTATCTAAAAGATTTATTACTAGATTTAGATCAAATAAAAAATTAGAAATCCACTTTGGTGCAGGATCTACAGGGGGTGATGATACCTCAATTATTCCTAACCCAGATAATATAGGTTTAGGAATAAAAGATGGTAAGTCTTTATTAGATAGAGCGTATGATCCTTCAAATTTCTTATTTACTAAGGCATATGGTGAATCCCCCTCTAATACCACATTAACCGTTAGTTATATGGTAGGAGGTGGCAGAAATGCTAATACTAATGCTAATACTATTAATAGAGTAGGTAACGTATCTATCACGCAACGAAAAGGAAATCTCAGTTCAGGAGTATTAAATACAGCAATAAATTCCTTAGCATGTACTAACCCAGAACCTGCTTTAGGAGGGGGGCCTGGTGATTCAGCACAAGATATCCGTCTTAATACTATGGCTCAATTTGCTGCCCAAAAACGTACTGTAACAAAAGAAGATTATATATTTAGAACTTTATCGTTACCTGTACAATTTGGTAATATAGCTAAAGCTTATATAACACAAGATAATCAAATCTCCTTAGAAACTAATAAACGTATTGCTAATCCTAATGCTTTAAATTTATATGTTTTAGGGTATAATTTAAATAAAAATTTAGAAATATTACCTTTAGCAGCTAAAGAAAATTTAGCTACATATTTAGAACAATATAGAATGCTAACAGATTCTATTAATATTAAAAATGCTTCAATATTAAATTTTAATGTAGAATTTGACATTAGTGTAAAAAAAGGATTTAATAACGAAAGAGTTTTAATTACATGTATTAATAACTTAAAAACATTTTTTAATATTAATAATTGGCAAGTCAACCAACCTATTATATCGGGAGATGTATCAAATATTCTATATAATGTAGATGGTGTACAAAATGTAGGTAAAATTACTTTTAATAATAAATTTGGTACTAATAGTGGTTATTCTCAATTTAAATACAATTTTGAAGCAGCTACTAGAAATAACATAATATACCCACCAGTAGATCCTTCAATATTTGAATTAAAATATCCAAATAATGACATAATTGGTAGAATAACTAGATAACAATGGCACATTACTTTATTTTTCCCGAAAAGGATACCACAATATATTCCCATCCAACTCATCAATCTACTAACACGGGTATTGATGAAATATTAACTTTAAGAGATGAACAATCTTTTACAGATAATAATTATTATCCTAGTAGAATATTAATTCAATTTAAAAATACCGAAGTAGACAGTGCTATAAATAACATAGTCCAAGATAAAACCATTATTACTGCTAGTATAAAATTATTACAAACTGAACACAGAGAACTAAGTATAGATCAACATTTAGAAATTTTTCCTTTAGCAGAAAGTTGGGTAAATGGTACGGGTAGATTGGGTAATGAACCTAAAATTACTGATGGGGCTTCATGGAAATATCGTGATGGAAGTGAAGACTCACTCAAATATAATTCCATAGGAACCTTTTGGAATACCGGTAGTCTCCCTACAGGAGTAACAGGAAGTTTTACTAGTAATGCTCAGGGGGGAGGGATTTGGTATACAGGATCAGGATTTGAAATAAATAGAAGTTATGGTTATAATGATGAATTAGATATATCATTAGATATTACATCCCCAGTCTTAAAACATTATAGTGCTAGTAATAATGATGCTACTTACCCTAATGGAATTATCAATAATGGATTTATAATAAAACGTTCGGGATCACAAGAATTTACAGCTATAAATGATGGGGAATTAAATTTCTTTTCAATGGATACCCATACTATATATCCCCCTTATTTAGATATATCATGGGATGATTCCTCTTATGACACTGATTCAGCTATTCCTGATAAAATATTAAAAACAGGTGAAATATATGTTACTTTAAGAAATAATAAAGGAGAATTTAAAACCATAGAAGACCCTAAATTTAGGCTTAATGTTAGAGAATTATACCCTACACGTAAATTTGTTACTTCATCAAATTATTTAGATGTAAAGTATTTTACTAGTAAATCTTTTTATTCTTTAGTTGACTATGCCACAGAAGAAACAGTTATACCTTTTAGTGGTACCACTAAATTAAGTGCTGATTCTGAAGGCATGTTTTTTAAATTATATATGAATGGGTTACAAGAAGAAAGATATTATAAACTTTTATTTAAACATGAAAATAATGATGGTGTAAGAGTATATGATGAAGATTATTACTTTAAAATAACTAAATCATAATGGCTAGATCTTACGGAAAAACCCGCATAAGTAGAGGAAGGCCCCAAGTAAGTCCTGTACCTGAGACTCCCATTATTATTCAGGATGAAGAAAACCCAATCCCAGATAAATATGAAGGTGATATTAATTTTAATAAAGTAGTATATTCGCTAAAAGAATTTAGAGATAAAATAGATTTAGGGTTTAGTGAATTAACTTCAAATACCCCAAATGTTAATACCCAACAATTTTTTGACTTATATAATGAATTATTTTTTGATATACCTAAAGAGGGAGAAAATTCACATAATACAATAGTACAAACTAGTTTAGATTATTTGGATAATTATATAAGTCCCTTACAATCTATAATAGATTCTAAAGATGTAGAAATAGAATCCTTAAACCAACAATTATTAACAATTCAGGGAGAATTATCAACTTTACAAATAGCTGCCCAAGAAGAAGAAACACAAGAAGCACAAGAAGAAGCAGATACTCAAATAGCATTAGCAGAATACCAAGCACTTTATGGTACTGATTTTACTAATAACCCACAAATGAAATATGGTAAATTAAGGGCTACTCTTGAAATTATGGATAATGAAGGAGTACTCCGTAAATCTCTAAATAAAAACTTTAATGATTTACGTCAAGCTAAAGAAAAAGAGGACGGTAATATTAGTACTAAGAGTTATAATCAGTGGAATGCTGCTATAGATAAACGTGCTGAAGGTAAAGTAAAAGATGATTTAAGAGACATGATTAACAGAGTAAGATTAAATATTGCGTCCGGGGTGGGTGCTATACCGGGAGAAGGACCACAATTATAAAAGTAGAATATGGCTATTATAGAAACACAAACTATAGAAAGTATAAATGATCAGGATATAAATCAACTTTCAAGTAAAACTTTAATTAGAAGTTTTGGACAAAGTAATGATTCTATAGAATTAACTATTTTTGACCAAAATGGTAAAATTTTACTTGTAGATGAATTCTTTAATGATTATACACCATATTATGATACACCAGGAACAACCTCAGATAATAATAAAATTACATCTATTGATATAGATTTTGAACAAGTTTTACAAGATTACGGTTATAATTCAGGTAAATATGTAATGAATTTTTCTTTTCAACGAAGAATTTTAACTAAAGGTCTTAATAAATTATTTTATATCTCAGAAATTTCACCTTCTAGAAGAGAAATCAGAATTAAATCTGATACTTTAAATCAAGAAAGTTTTTCTAACGCTATAAATGACTTATCTAGAATATTAAACCAATCAAATTTTATAAAAGATATAAATCTTACATTTGGGAGGGGAACAGTATTATTAGCTTTAAATGCTTTATTAGATAAAGATAATACAGGTTTAATTAAATTATATAACCCCCTTCCTAATAATCTAGGGATTAATAGTCGTTTTAGGATATTTGAAGAGGTAATTAATCCTTTCGAAGTCACTACTCAAATGGCTAATGCCCAAACAGGAACTAATTTTGGTATCGATATTGGACCTCCTAATTTTACTTTATCTAATGAAGATATATTTACTGTTCCTAGTGGGTATAAAACATTTGATCAAATATTAAATAATGGGGCTACTAGTTCAAGTTTTAATAATATTCAAGGATTATTAAGTGGCAGTAGTGTACAAATAGATTTAGAATTTGATAATGTAGATACCCCTTCAGGTTACCATTTTGAAAATTTTATTCACTTTAGTTCTGCTACTGAAAGGTTACGCAACTTTAAATATAAATTAGAACTATTAGAACAATATTCTGGTTCTATCGCTAAATTAGATAATATTACAGGTGATATAACTAGTTCAAATTTTGTTACTGAAAATAAAACCATATTAGGAAATAAACAAAATAAATTAATACAAGGTTTTGACCATTATGAAAGATATCTTTATTATGAATCAGGGGCGTTTGCTTGGCCTAAAACTAATGATTCAAAACCATTTGTTAATTCTAAAGTTAATTCAGCAACAGCCGTTTCTTGGTTTGGTGCTCCTATAGACAGTTATGAAGATGAATATTATGGTGGGCAAATGCTTAGTGCTTCTAAATTTGATGATTGTAATCAATACAATTTAGTTAGCACAATCCCCCCTCACATTCAAGATAATACTCAAAACGATAAGTATACTTTATTTGTTGAAATGATAGCCCAACATTTTGATGGTATTTGGGCATATATAGATAGCATCACAGATATTAATGAAGCATATAGTGGATTAAAAGATGGTATATCTAAAGATTTAGTATTAAACCAACTTACTTCAAGAGGAATTAGTGCATATGATCAATTTTCAAATTCATCATTATATGAATATTTAATTGGTGATGATGGTACAGGTACCTTCCAATTTGGAACTAATGATACCGCTACTATGATATCTGCTTCAAATGGGGGATCAATTCCAAAGGGTGACATTGCTAAAGAAATTTGGAAACGATTATATCATAATTCGTCATATCTTTTAAAAACTAAAGGTACTGAACGTGGATTAAAAGCATTAATTGCTTGTTATGGTATTCCTGAAACAGTTCTTCATGTTAAAGAGTATGGTGGTCCCCTAGTAGACAAAACAGGATTTAGAACATTTAGTTATCAAAAAGAAAGCCAAATGGTATCTAATGAAGAATCCCCCTCAAATAATTTTGATTTTGCTGTACTTAGGGCTACTCGATTTTTTGATGATAATGCTTGGGGTTCAAACGCAGCGACACCTAAAAGTGTCCAAGTAAGATATTTACCTGATAATAATTTCAAAACAGGAACCCAAACAATCTTAACTACAGGAATTGGTGATAATAGTAAAGTAGCTATCCAAATATCACAAAGCCTAAATAATAATTTACAAGAAAGCGGATCATTTGCACATTTACTTATAGTAACTGGTAGTTCAGGAGAGACTTTAGCTGATTCAAAAGTAGTATCTAGTTCATTAGTTCCTTTTTATAATGGTAAACCATGGAATATAAGCGTTACCTATGACCATCAAAATACTAAGAACATAACAGCTTACGCTACCCAAACTACTTTTAATAAAAATACTTATGTAGCTTCATGTAGTTCAGACGCTGAAAATTATTTTAACTCAGTTATAGGAGAGACGACTGAAACTTTATTTGTTTTACCTCTTCGCCAAGATTCAACTTTTATAGGAGAAAGTGACCCGGACGCAAGAATAGAATACACAGGTTCTATACAAGAACTTAGAATATGGAGAGAAGTACTTACTGAATCTACTATAGTATCTCAATCTTTATCACCTTTTAATTATAATGGTAATTCAGTAAGTTCTAGTTATGAACAATTATTGTATAGAGTTCCATTAGGGTCTATATCAGATCTTACAGGACCAAGTTTTGATATCAATGCTGGGCAAAATAAATTAAACCATGCCCCCGATTCATCAAAAAATGGTTTTGCGGGAATTTCTAATATATATTACTTTCCAGGTAAAACAGTTAATATTGAAGAAACCCACCATTTACCTACGCCTGATACTGTAGGTTCAGGAATGGTTTCAGATAAGGTTAGAATTGATAATGGTACATTTGACGATAATTTCTTAGATCCATTTATCTCAGTTGAAACATCACCACAAGATAGACAACCATTAGATTATTCAGATGTAGGTGTATTTTTCTCTCCAACCTTTGAAGTTAATGAAGATATAATTTATACACTAGGGGGATTTAGGCTAGACGATTATATTGGTGATCCAACACATTATACATCTGGTAGTTATCCCGATTTAAAAACTATTAGAGATATTTACACTCAAAAATTAGATAAAAAATTAGGGATAGGAGATTATGTAAGGACAATACAATTCTTTGATCATACTTTATTTAAAATGATTAAGGAATTTGCCCCTGCAAAAGTTAATTTAAAAACTGGTTTAGTTATTGAGCCACATTATTTGGAGAGGGCAAAAGTCGTTGGTACAAATATTGACTACGAACAAAAAACTGAACACTTAGCCAAATATTCACCATCAGGTTCAATAAGTTCTACAAATGAAACATTAAATGATGTAGTTATTGACGTTGTAGATTATATTGATGACGGTAGTTATAGTACTGCTGTAGAAAATGTAGCACAAGTAAGTAAAAAAAGTAATTTTTATAGAATAAACTAATGGCTAGACAAATAAATTTACAAGATTTATATAACAGGGGCTCCCTTATAGTTTCCTTAGTAAACCCAGGAACTGCTTATCAATCTATCGAAGATGGAGGCGATGGTATTGCTTCATTGTTTGACGGTGATCAATCTACAAACTTAAAGTTAAATAATACTGTCGCAAGCGCTGGTGGGGCTCCCTTTGAATTTGTTAACTTAAGTTTTAAAATTCCTATCCAAGCTAAAAGAATTAAAATCAGATTTGGTACTAGCGTAACGGAAGATGCAACCTTATATATTAATCATGGTTTATCTGGTGTACATTCACCACAACAGTCTGTAGCAGTAACTTTACTAGGAGATGGTTCTTATGAGACTACTGATAGCTTTTTTAATTTAACTTCGTTTGGGGAAATATTTAGTATCGGACTTGAATTAGGAAATAGTAATAGTAATCTTGACCATTTTATTAATGAAATACAACTTTATATTGAAGAAGAAATAGAAAACAAAACTTTTGAGTTTAACGACTCAGTTTTATCAACTAAAGCTTGGAATTCTTCTCGCTATGATGGTAAACAATTACAAGCATCTCAAATAAACTTAGCTACGAGGGATGATGTAGGTAATGATAGTAGAACCCCAATTGTTCAAAAATATACAAGAAATATTTATATTGGTAATAGATTAATTGGAAGTGAAAATGGGGGAGATGATCAAGATATTCTAGCAATACCAGGATATTCATACGTTTCTACTAATAGATATCTTACTATAAATGATGATCTTTCTATTACAGATACTAGATTAGATAATTTTAAAGAAGGAAGTTGGACTACACTTAAAGGTTTTTATAAAAGTTTTAATGATGATTTTAAACATAAAACTTTATGCCAAATAATTCCTTTTGATGATAGCATTGAAGCTTCATTAAAACAAGAATACAAAATCCATTTTAATATAGGATTACTTAAAAAAATAGTAAAATTTGGCCCATCACCTGGATTAACCCTAGGACAAGATACTGTTTTAGAACAAACTAGTTCATATTTAATTAGTACAAGTAAACCAGCAGGCAATGATACAGATATTATATTTGGTTATTGGCCTAGTGAAGGCGATAACATTCCCGGTGGACCACAAGTAGGAAACCCTGAAACTCGTTATAACTCAGGGATGGTCCCTACTGTGTTTAGTCGAGAAGAATTATTAGATTTTTATACAGGATCCTTTTATGGTAGTGCATATACTTATGGGCGAGTAGAAGAAGATGCATTAGGATATATAGGAGGAACCTCAGATTTTATTAGTAATTCTTCCTTAGCTAATTTTTTTGGTGATTTATCAAAATATTCAGCTATTAGTAACGATAACCCGGACCCCACAACATTAAGGGATAAAGAAAATAGAAGATTTTTCGTTTCTTTTACAGAAAGTGGTTCAGATACTCCTATTATAGTAGGTAGACAAGGTACTCTTAGTAGTTCCTTAGAAGGTACTTTTACAGAAAATGATAATCTTACAGATTTTTCAACAGTACAAGTAGTTGGAGTTGATACTAATATCCAAGGAACTCAAGGACTTCAACCTGCAGATCAATTTTCAACAGACCCCAGTAATCCAGATTATACACAAGATGGTTATGGATTACCTAAACTAAGGGTTAAAAATGAACTTCACCAACATTATAATAGTAATGCTTACCCTACAGCATCTGATTTTAGTGGGGGTTTATCAAACCATAGTAGTTTAGGTTTTCCTCAATCTCCAGAATTATTCCAAACTGGTAGTATTATTATATCTAGATGTGATATAACACAACCTAGTATACTAATTGACTTAAAAAAGAGTGAAGAATTACCTAATGGTATAGGTAGCAAACCTTTTATAATAATACCACATAATTTGCATCCTTTTATTAAAGATAATTTAATCAATCTTTTAGTTCAGGCAGGGCTAGATACAGGTGATAGAAAAGTAGTGCCATCTTTAAATGAAAACAACAGAACCCTTAAATAATATATATTTATAAACAAAACGAAAATTAAATGGGATATTTAGATAATTCAAGCGTTATTGTAGACGCAATTTTAACCAAAAAAGGTCGTGAACTTTTGTCAAGACAAGACGGATCTTTTAACATTACTCAGTTTGCTTTAGCAGATGATGAGATTGATTATACATTGTATAATGAAAATCACCCAGATGGATCAGCTTATTATGGTGAAGCGATTGAAAATTTGCCATTAATTGAAGCTATTCCTAATGAAAACAATACTATGATTTCTAAATTAGTTACTTTACCTAGAGGTACTACTAAAATCCCAGTATTAAGTTTACAATCTAATAATATTAGTGTAGGTAGATCTGCTAATTTTACAATTACACCTAATACCCTTAATTTTGATGTCACAACAGAATCTGCTTATTCATTTACTATAGCAGATAGAAGATTAATCCAAGGGGGAACCGCTACAGGAGGAACAGGTACTGGTACTACATCTAATATCCCATTCACAGGTACAGCACTTTCACAAACATTTATAGGAACTACATTTACTGGTACTACATTAGCGGGCTCTACATTATTTGGTAGTAATGCTGCTCTTGCTACTTCTGTTATAGTAATAGGCTTAGATACAGGAGCTCGATCTACAATAACATTAACAGTAAGAAAGAACTCAAGTGCTGGAACAACCTCAGCAGCCCAAGCTAGGTCCTCATTTTAACAAATAATATAATATGGCAACTTATACACCTTTTACAACCGGAGATACAGTAGATTCTATAGATAGAGTATTTACTAGTGCATGGTCTGGTATTTCTCCCAATAATGACCTTGGGGCAAGTCATTTTTCTTCTAGTACACAATATGTAACCACTGCTGCTACTTCTAGTGGTGCATTTTTTATGGACATATATAGCACAGACCCTGATGCTAACACAGATGCCGAAGTACAGTATTCAATCGCTTACGGTAATAAAATGGGAAGTGGTTCTTTAGTATTTTCTTCAGGTACAGGAGGCGAAGGCTTTAGTGCTGCTAAATCCATATATGGACAATATAGAAATCTAGTATTTGGGGGAGATGAAACTCAAAACTTTAGTTTTAATGGTCACACCCCAGATGGTATTTATATAATTAATATTAATAGAGCCAGATATAAAAACGCTATTAGAACAGGTAATTTATTTTTAAAAATAGGTGACCTTGAACTTACAGATGATTCAATAACAACTTCTGGATCTGCAAATGCAATTAGAGCAGGTGTTGGTAGAGAATTTAACCTAGTATCTGGTTCAAACGGAGTTAGATTTGGATCTAATAATACTTATGTTACCGATAGTGGTTCATATGGGTATGTTTATCCGGATGCTGGATTTATGATATTAAATCAAGATGCTTTAGATGCTTTAGTAGCTGATAATGGAACGGCATTAGCAACTACCGTTACTGCAACTGATGGTAGAAACCCCGTAAAATTACAAGATAAACTTGTTACTGGAGCGAGTTTTATATTAGATGCTCAAGAAGATATAGCTAGTAAATATTATTTTGTAAGGGCAAAAAACCAAGAATTTAATTACACTACTAATGATTCATTTACTGAAGATGACGGTACGTTAAAATTTGATTCTATGATTGACAATCCAGAAACATATATTACTACTATAGGGTTATATAATGATAACCAAGACTTATTAGCAGTTGCTAAATTAAGCCAACCATTACCAAAAGATTTTACTAAAGAATCCCTTATTAAGGTTAAACTTGATTATTAATGCCTGGCATATTTAAAAAACTCAGTGCTAACGACATAAAAATAACATCTTTTGAAGCCCATAAACAGTATAATAGTACTGATTTAGCTTCAATTGGTGCACAAACTGCATCCTTAGCGTGGAGTGGATTAAATAAAAGCACATTTACTGCTGGTAGTAAAAAATATTACCAAATAGATAAACTTTATTACCGAAACTATATTCAAGAAAGGGCTAATAAACTTGAATTAGATGATGCTACTTATACTACCCAAGAACGTAGATTATATCAAAGTGCTAGCTTATTAAGCTTAAGCCAAAAAACCTTTGGGTTTGAAGTTCAACCAGAATCTTTTGAACTATCTGGATCTAAAGTAATTCCGTTTTTAAGGCCCCTTCAATTTGATCTTAAGGATGATGGATTTGGAAATCTCTATGATGCAAATATTAATAAAGACAATTTTCCAAATGAAGATAATAGATTAATTTATCTGGGCCCAACACAAGCGTTTAAAAGAGCTGATTTAACAATAGATTACGAAACAGGTAATGAATATGTAAATAATCCATTCCCTAATGGTTATACTAGAACAGTATATGATGATTCATATTTTTTAAATGAAGTTGAATTTAACAATGTTAATTTTGTACCTAGTATTAACTCAGGATTTTATAGTATACAAACTTTAGCGAATTCGAATGTTGTTACTTCAAGCATAATAATTCCTCATCAACCTCAGTTTAACTTTGAAACAGATGATAATTTTACTATCACTTTTTATTATGATATAACCGATGCAGATAGGCATCAATGTGGTATTTCTAAAGAACATTTTATTTTAACTAAAGAAGGAACTAAATCCGTACCTATATTACCTTCAGAAGGAACTCAACATACCCCTTTATCCCGATCAGGATCTGCTAAAATAGGAACAGCTCCTGTAGGAAATCAATTTCCTTATAGAATATATTACAAAGGAAATACACCTTCTGTTAATATATCAGCAATCTTTTTTGAAAGATCTGATGGTGAAACAACACAATTTGTAAGTGCTTCTATATTTGGTAGAACTACAACAGGTAACAAATTTGTTTCTTGTAAAAATGATAATGGAGTATTAAAAATAAAAGTAGATAATAATGATGAAGTCACTTCAATTCAACAAAATTCACCTACTTTAAATAAAACTACATCTAATAAAGCAAATATAACTTTATATAATAAACCCCAACCTAATGGTTCATATACTAATTATATAGGAAGTGGAAGTGGTACTATTAGTCAATTAATGATGTGGAACCAAGCTTTATCAGCAACCGAAATAACTAATGTATCTGAATCAATTGTAGGAACACCTAATATTGGTAATTTATTTTATGATAATGGGTTTGCTGTAATTACCCACCCAACATATATGGATGTATTTAATAGTAGTGATTTAAATCGATTAAAATATAAAAATACTCACCTAATTACTGAAAATGAATATCAGTGTACTATGACTGAAGATGAATTTGAATTTACAACCAACCCTACAGTTCGTAAAATACCATCAACAGAAAGTGAAGATATAGCTAATTTTGCAACAGGTTCTAATTTTAAACCCTATATCACCACAGTAGGATTACATGATGATGATGGTAACCTTTTAGCAGTAGGAAAATTAGGACAACCTATTAAAGCAAGTAGTGAAACAGATACTACATTCGTTATAAGATTCGATACATGATAATACCAAATAGTTACGAAGAATTCCCAAAAGGTACATATGGGTACGTTTATCAAACAACCCATATTCCTACTGGTAAAAAATATGTTGGCAAAAAATCGTTAATATATAATTTAAAGAAAAAGTTAGGTAAAAAGGAACTAGCACTCCATGAGGGTAAAGGTCGACCACCTAAATTTAAAATGATTCAAAAAGAAAGCGATTGGAAAACCTATTATGGTTCACACCAATTCATTAAAGAAGAAGTTAAAAAAGGTAATCAAGAGGATTTTAAACGTGAAATAATCCAACCTGCTTTCTCAAAAAAGGAACTAACTTATTTAGAAAATAAATATCTATTTAGTTTAGAGGTTTTAGAGAGTGAAGAATATTTAAATGATAACATTGAAGGACGATATTTTAAGAAGGATTTTGATATTTGAACTTCCCTTCGTACCTTGGGAGTATGAAGGAAGATCAATTGGTATATTTGCTCGAAAGTCTCCTAGGAAGAAGCAAAATGGCCCGAGGAGGAGACGAAGCAGTTTTTACATGTCCCAACTGTAATCACCACAAGAAAAAATTAACCCTAAACAAGTTAACCCAAAAATACCAATGTTGGGTTTGTGGTTTTAAAGGAGCCAGGGCATTACAACTCCTTAAATTCATTAAAGCACCCTATACAGCGTT
>Ga0209535_1000959_pt1 | contig 19971 bp, 20 predicted proteins | sample LinPmetageLP28_FD_184041 | JGI IMG/M metagenome (GOLD analysis project Ga0209535, IMG submission 184041) | Marine viral communities from the Pacific Ocean - LP-28 (SPAdes) (version 2) | ecosystem: Environmental > Aquatic > Marine > Oceanic | place: Pacific Ocean | collected 2009-08-22
TGAGATCAAGAGACAGTCTGGTGTAGCCATCGAGCCATGGGCCGCGGCCTCAGTGGCTGAAGTCTTTGACGAGCTAGGTCTTGTTTACCCTACGACTAACGATGCGCAGGGTGACTTTCTGAGAAAGGCAGGCACCCCATCTTTTACCAAGCAGTGGCTTAACTCCAACGAGCATCCAATAGCACAGATGATTGTGAAGTTGCGGGAGTTTGACAAGGCAGATAGTACGTTCATAGACACGATTCTAAAGCACTCTCATAAAGGTAGGATTCATTGTGAGTTCCATCAGTTGCGAAACGATGGTGGGGGCACCGTTACAGGTAGATTCTCAAGTTCAAACCCAAATCTTCAGCAGATTCCTGCCAGAGATCCCGACATCAAGAAGCTTATCCGGGGTTTGTTTATTCCAGAAGAGGGAACCAAGTGGGGATCGTTTGATTACTCAAGCCAAGAGCCGCGGTTACTGGTACATTTTGCAGCCAGTTTAGGTCCGTCACACAAGCATCCAATGGTCGATCAGATTGTCGAGGAGTACCACAAGAAGGACGTGGACTTGCATCAGATGGTGGCAGACATAGCAGGTATCAAGCGTAAATCAGCCAAGGTTGTTAACCTTGGTATCATGTATGGCATGGGCAAGGCAAAACTTGCGGCACAGTTAGGTCTTACGGTTGAGGAAGCAGGAAAACTGTTGGACATACATGAAATGAAAGTTCCGTTTGTCAAGAAACTAGCTGAAAAAGCATCGCAGCAAGCAGCGGATCACGGGCAGATTAGAACTCTGTTGGGTAGGCGGTGCAGGTTCCACTTGTGGGAGCCACGTTCTTTTGGATACAAGAAACCTTTGCCGCATGAGAAGGCTATGACAGAGTATGGTATGGGTATCAGAAGAGCCTTTACTTATAAGGCGTTAAACAAATTGATCCAAGGTTCCGCTGCGGATCAAACAAAGAAAGCTATGGCAGACTGCTATGCAGAGGGACTTTTGCCTATGCTCACCGTTCATGATGAGTTATGCTTTTCAGTAGAAAGCGACGATCAAGCAAAACGCATTAAGGACATAATGGAAAACGGATTGTCGGATGTCTTGAAAGTCCCTTCTAAGGTTGACGATGAACTCAAAAATAATTGGGGAGAAATCGAATGAAGATAGATAAAATCAAAACAGTTGGACTAAGAGACATGCACCCTATGCAGGTCGAGGCACTCATGGAATTGATAGGCATGACTATTAACTTGGCTACACAAACTGAGGACATGAATGTTGTGCAAGACGTAGAGTCTTATTGCGACGAACTGGTTAAGTTATTTGGTGGCGTAGGCGTAAAACTTAACATCGAGATCGACACTAACTCTCCTGGAGACGAGCAGCAATCTGTGCATTAGCCGACGCGCTAAACGGATTATCACCTAGCAAAGCAGGATTCACTGGCCCCGGCGCACGAGCTTGGGTTACTGGAGCCTGTGGTAGCGGAAGACTTCCTTGTTGTTCTGGACTTAATATTTCATAACGAGGAGCAGGAGCCGCTGGAGGAAGTACTTCATAACGAGGAGCTACTTGAGTAGGAGCGGAAGTCCTAGATATTGTGTCTTCTGTATCAGGGTCCAAAGGTAAATCTCTCATGCTTTCTCGTACTCTTTGAATCTCTGCCCTGGGGAGCTGATCAAGACGATTTACTCTGCGCAACTTCTTTGACGCTTCAGGAGATAATTTGAATGGCTCAAACTTTCCTCGCATGATTCCCTTGATTCCACCTATATTGTTTTGTTTAAGTACCTGACGTATTTCTGTGTCCGTTACACCCATAGTTCTTAGGTCTTGGATCATACGATAGTAACCCCGGTCATTACGGAACTTGGCTTCATTTGCCTTAGTAAAACCGTCTAACAACTGGTTGGAATCTACGTTGAAATCATCAGTAAGTTTATTAAACATTCGCTTGGCGTCTGTTTGGCCTTGTTGAAAACCATATGCCGCGAAACGTAAACCTTGTTTGGGGTCAAACTCTTGCTCAGAAATTCCAGTGCCTAACCGTACCAGTTCTTTCTTCCATGTTCGCTCACGACCCATTTTGTCTTGTTCAGCTATTGCGTCAATCCCAAGCCCATCTCCTGCTACACCGCGCAAGAAACGACTAGCTTCTATTTTACCGCCAGATATATCCGCGACTCTCAAAACATTTGGGATCATTGTGTCGGCAACGTGCCCCGCCATTTTAAACAACTTGACCTGACCAGGGTCTTCTGGATTGTATACTTGTGCGCCAGTGCTTGTCTGTCCACCTCGATACGAGATGTCCAAAAGTGCATCCGTCAACATAGCCTCATCAAGGAAAGGGGCAAACGCTTCCCCTAATGTGCCTATACCTACATCGACAAACACTTGATCCACATCCTTGCCTTCTTTTATGGCTGCGTCCATTTCAGTAATTGCTCGATTAGCAAAACGAGAAAGAACATCGTAAGGATTTTGAACACTATAGTTAACGTACTTTATCTTACCATCTTCTGTTCGGCCCGTAGGTATAAGAGTAGAACCCATCATCCATGGTGCCCCAAAGGATCGTTTAAAAGCTTCCATCTCTTCCCGCGAAACACCTGAAAATTGATAACCAGCCTCAAGAGCAGCAGCAGGAAGCACCGCAGTTGTAGTCGCAAACCCTAGTATCCGTTGCCGCCCTCTAGCTTGCACGGCGGGTATGTCTGAAGCCATGTCATCAAGACCCTGCCTGACGATGTTAAAACTATTTCTATATATTTCCGCAGGAAAGGTAATAAAGTTTCCAAAGGGTAATTTACGCCCAAGCTGAATTAATTCAGACGCACCTTTGTTGTAGTTCGGCACTGTATCTCTTACAATCTGAGCAGCGCGAGTCTTAATTAAATCGTCCATATCAGGTTGACCACGCCTAATAGCTTCAGAAGCCTCTATGGATAGGTCTTGCCCGTTCTTTGTTAGGTAGGCAATCTGTTGATCTGCGACACTGTCGTATCCAGCCTTACGGGCACTGTCTAATGTTATGCTGTCCAAAGCATGACGTAATTTGGCTTGCTCTGAGTTGTAACTAAAATACTTCCAAATATCGTCTGAAGCTTGGTAAAGATTTTCCATACCCTTGGCTACTGATCCTACGCCTTTAGCGACTTTAGATGTAACTGGTTTTCCTTTTATAGCTTCAATAAAGTTTTTAGGTTGAGCTTCTCCCGCAGTGGCATAACCTATGCCCTTGTTTAATTGGTCTTGAATCTCTCTTAACTCTGCATTTGTTCCAAGAACACCTCTACGCAAAGCATCTGCCAAGTCTGCAAAGACAGCTTCGTCACCTTTGTTGCGGACGTTAGATGTAACTGCGGATAAGGAATCTATAAAGTTGCTTCCTCTTCCAAACGCTGGCATGTTGCCATTGGCTAATGCAAACGTAATCGCTGTTGTAAAGTTTCTTACCTGCGTAATAGGAGACAAAACAGTTTTGCTATACTGAGATATACCTTTGCCCTTTAAAAGAGTGTTCAAGGTTCCTCTAAGAATAGTTGTTCCAAACGTGCCACTGCCCATGCTGTAGTTGGTAAGGTCTTTATATATAGCTTCAGGTACATAGAACCCGTCAAGACTTCCCCATCCTGCTCTTCCAATAGCTTGCTCCGCTGCATCATCAACTACCTTACCGGGGGCAGTGCTACTTAAACCATCAGTACCTCCCAGTTTAACGTAACCTTTCTCAACCATTCCTCGTTGTTGCAGAGGAGTCATGTTGTTGCCGTCTTTAAAAAATTTCCCAACGCCTGTGTCGTTCTTCGCCATCTTAGCAATGTCCCCGTAATACTTATCTACGGCAACGAATTGGGATAGATCTGTAACAGTACCAAGAACCGCGGCACGGGGATCATCTATCTCACCCAATAAAGCGCGAAGCTCTGGTTCTATATTAGTTCTAGTTAAAAACATCGAGGTTTGCAGACGTTCTCTTGCTGTACGCCCACCCTCTATCTTCCCTTTTCTATTTTGTATTTTGTGCCTACCTAAAAAAGACTCGCGCACCTTTTGTGCCATAGCAGGAGTTACCTTGGAACCAAGTACAATTTTCATTTCATCGCCCGCACCAACACTGGTTAGTCCGTTGGCGTTCATGAACTCTTGATTAAACACATTATCAACATCTTTACGAGCCAAGTCCGTAAGTTCCGCTGCAACAAGATCTGGTCGAGACATAAAGAACTCGTCAGCTTTCTTTACTGCTTCTGCATCAGGCACATACTTTGCGTCTTCGTGAATCTTGTAACTACGCTTAACGTAACTACCAATCCCGTCATTAATAACTTCTTTAATCTTCCTGCCATCTTTAGTTGTAAAGTTATTTCTAGTCAAAAAGTCCCCGTCTACAACTTCTTTACTTAACACATCCATTTGATTTCTAAGAAGTAACGTGTTGTTGCGGATGCTAGAAGGAATTTTCTTTAACGCAGCAGCTTTTTCATCCGCACCTTTGACGGTCATGTACTCTAACATATTGTTTAAAGCGTCAGCTTTTTTCACAGAACCAACATCATCAGGCAGCTTGTCAAAAGTTTTAGTTAATTGAGCGTCAATCTTGTTAAAGACACGTTCAGCAAAATCTAACTGAGGTTTAATCTCTCCATCTAGCGTCAATCTTCTTTCCGCCACCTGTGCAGGAGATGACCCACGATATCGAGAGAAGGCAATAGCCTGTGCAATACCGTCTTTAAGTTTTCCTATCTCTTCTCCTGGCGCAGCTAAAGTTCTTTTGTTCACCAGTTCGTTGTCTATAAAATCAGCGGCTTGATCTATCTTTTGTTTTGCTCCTGCGGCAATGTTCTTTGTAATCTGTGCGTCACCAATCGTTTTGCCTACGGCTCCTAAACCTGCTTGCAGGACTCCACCTATGGCTCCAGCTTCAGCACCAATTCGTAACCTATTTGCAAAACGTGCCGCAGCTTTCTCTGAGTTATCCAAGCCCACAAGGTCTGAGGATTGAGTGGGTCCAGCCTCAACCCAATCACCAATCGTGGTAGTGTTGTCTCCAGATACAGCCATTTCTGTACCTGTAACCGCAGCTAATTCCTTTAGGGCAAGGTTTCTTTTTTCTGCCTTGGTCATCTTACCTGTTTTGCCCGCCAGTTGACGAGCCTTCATGGCAGCTTTACCAACCTTAGATGCTACACCTACGCCAGGTACAACATACTGAGTAATTACTTCTGCGCCTTTACCTATTATTCCTTCTGGGTCAAAACCTGCGGCATCACGAAGAGCCTCTGCTCCTGCTGTAATTTTGTCCCCATAATCTGAACCTGTAAAATAATCGGGAACTATGGCCCCGGCACCAAGAATGCCTTCGCCTATGCCAATTAGTCCAGAGCCAACTCCTTCGCCAAACTCACGAAGAGCAGAGCCTTCAAGAAACTGTTCACGATTGCGTCCAGTTTCTTCTGGTGGAGTAAACGAAAGCCCTGCGGGTGGAGTAGATGAAAGCCCTGGCGGAGTAGCACTTAATCCTGCGGGTGGAGTAGATGAAAGCCCACGCGGTGTTTCAGCCATATCTTACACCTTTATGCCGTTGTTGGTGGAACGTAAGGATTTCCGTCTGCATCCACAAAATTAGTACCATCAGTAGAATAGAATGGTTTACCTGATGGATCATACATAGTTATACGATCTTCTTGACCCCCACTAGGAGTTCCTCCCCCATAATATTGCGAAGCAAATTTTTGTGCTTGCGCCATCGACTCCTCATAACCGTAACCTTGAGCAATTAATTTACCAGCTAAATCTCGTACTGCATCTGCCTCTGCCTCAAGCGGCGACATGCCTGACTTACCACCCGACGTAGCTGCGGACCTAGCCGCGATAGTCTGCTTATAGTTTTGCAAACCCAAGAGTACCGCTTGTTGAAACTCTTCTCCAGTGGCATCAGATTTAGATGTCAAAACTTTAAAAATAGCATCGTCAATTTCACCAATGTCGTTTGTGTCTATACCTAAAACATTTTGCGCAAAATCTATTTTGCCTTCGTCAGTATTGGGAACTTCCGCTGCATCAAGAACAGCACCAGCTACCTCGGCAGGATCTTTTGAGACTTCAAGTGCAGTAATCATTGCGCTTCCTTTTTCACTTGCTGCTTTTTCCGCCGCCACCACACTACCAAATTTATCAATAGCTTGTTTCTGAAGTTCAGCATCCATACTAAATAGCAAAGGAGTAGCTTTCTTTGTAATGTCTACCATACCTGCTTTAGAAAGATCAGGGTTTCTAAACATCCCAGCACGAGCCATTGCAGTTGGAATTTTATTTATAGCACTGCGAATTGGCCCAACTTCTTCTCTCACATCAACAGCCGTACCTGGCGCAAACTTCATAGGCGTAGCCGGGGAAGCAGGGCGCGGGACAGCAGGAGAGGGAGACATGGGAGCAACAGCCGTGTTCATGGGAAGTTGCGGCAAGCTAGGTAGTGCAGGAGCTTGCGCCTGTACAGGAGGAGCCATCATGGGAGGAGGAGCCATAGGCATAGGAGCTTGCGCCTGCATAGGTTGCATTGCAGCTTGCATTAACTGAGGAGAAGAAGCCAAGATCCCTTGAGGACGTTGGATTCCTGCCATCATATCTAGTTTGTTTCTAGCTTGCCGCTGAGATGCGCCGATCAATGCCGAGTTGTTTATGCCACCTTGGTTCATACTATGCTCCGCTTACATTTCTCAAACTACTTAGACCTTGATTGTTTAAAGCAGAGTATATGCTTTGATTGTCCATCAGGTTTGCCATTGGACTAGATGACGGCGTACCCGTAGCGGTTAACCCCGTACCAGATGCAGGTACGCCAGAAAGAATGTCCCTCATGTAAGAGAATCGAGCAAACGGTTCGTATGCCTCTTCCAACTGCCCTGCACGTTGCACATCGTATTCTGATTGAAGTTGTTTCTGTTCTAGTTGTCCAACATTGAACAAGGTGTTCACGTCTTGAAACCCAAGAGCTTGTTGAGATTCTCCCAAGGCACCTATTCCTGTGCCCAACCCTTGGAAAAGTTGCCCTGCTTGAAGACCCCGGTTCTGTTGGTTTTCAAAAACAGATTGAGCTTGTTGTTGCGCTCCAGTAAATGCTGCTGACCTCAGTTTCGCCCCTAGTTCCCCCGCTTCCGCGCTAGATTTACCTATCGCTTGACCTTCAATCAAATCACGACGGCGACCAAACGCTCCCATTGAAGCTGCTTCTGTACCTATCCTAGTACGTTCACGTTCTAAGGCTTCTTGAATATCGGCCTGAGAAGTGTCGATTACATCTTCAACGAAAGGATCGTAGTAATCTTTGTAACTTTGAGGGTCAAAAGTAGCAGAACTAGATGCGTCTGCTATATCTACGCCTTTTTGATATATATCTTTTGATGAATCAAGATAAGGTTGGTATAAATCCATCATACCTTCAAATCCGTCTGCACCCACTAATCTGTTAATTGCTTCTTGTTGAGCATCAGTGAAACGCATTACATCAGGAGGAGCCACGCCTCCTTCTACAGCAAAGATTGGTTCGCCAAATTGATCCCTAGAAGCGTCGTTAATATCTAAAGTGTATGATCCGTCCTCTGTTTGATAGTATTGAACTGGATAACCATCCGCCCCTACCGCAGCTTCCGTCTCATCAAGAGTAGTCGATCCGTCCGCTTTTTGATAAACAGGTTTCCCATACAAAGGGCTTTCAGATGCAATCCCCGAAATGGTTCCCGACTCTTCATCTACTTGAAACACATTAGCTAAGAGATCTTTTAAATACCTTTCCTGATACTCAGGAAGAAGCGTCATTTGTTTTGAAATTGTTTCAGCCATTACGCAACATCCTCAAATTGATTCATCATCTGGTACATTCTAGCGGCCCCCGCATCTCGATCACCACCCCCTGCACCTCTAACTGCATCCGCAGTCATAACAAACTCTCCGTCCGAAAGTGCGGCTTCCTGAACCCTGCCACCGTTTTGGTATATTGCAGCAGGGATAGAATCGCTAGTCCCTGTGCCAGGGCCTTCAATCATGCCACCCGTTGCTATTTTTCTAGTAGGAGTTTCAGGTAAAATTGTTCCTGTATAATCCGCTCTTGACCCTGCATCAAAATTAGCCGTTTCAGTCGGAGACATGACCTTATCAAAGTTTACTTTTTCTTGAGAATCTAAATACTGTCTCATGGCACTTGGTGCAGTAAGGTTATATTCAGGATTAAGCGCACTCATAAAGAGAGATTGAAGACCTGCTTGCTTGCCTCCTGCAAGACCCGCCAACAGAGCGTTGTTGACCATACGATTTTGACCTTTTGCAGACGACATCGTGTTTAAGAATTGTCCAAGACCTTGTTCAGCAGAACCTACAGATCTGCCTCCTCCGCCCATGCCTTGCAGAATAGCAGCCCCAGTTGGCCCCATCATCGCAGAATTAGCAAAAGCCCCGATTCCTGCTTGCAATGGATCTTGTCCTCTGTTCGCAGCAAACATTGCATCTGCGATTGCATAGCCCCCTGGCCCAAACTGTGACCCAGCAAACAGTTTAATTCCTGTTTCAATAAGACCTTCAAAACCACCACCAAACAAGTTGCTTTGGCTTTTGTTCATCTCTGGTTCTTGTTCAACCTTAGACATTACGATGCTCCTGTAGCAGGAGGCGGACCAACGACAGCAACTGTCGCATCAACTCTTTCAGGTTTCAAAGGTACAACTTTTTTCTCATCTTTTTTACTCATGAAATCACCACCGTTACTTGTCCAACCTGTCCCGTGCCGCCCGAACCACGAACACTTGCCGTGTTTAATTGCGTTATCTTAACAAATCCGTTGTGTTGGAACAAGGCTCCTGTTTCAAGACCAACATCATCCGTTTGCAAATCCGTCAAAACCATAAAAGTAGCCCGACCCTCCCCCGCATTTTGAATATTAGCCATGTACACCGAAATAGACCTCAGAATTTCCTGAAAGTACGGACGTTGATACTCTTGAGGAGGAAGAGGAAAGTGCGGAAGGGGGAGATTTCTGGACATTATCTTTTACCGTCAAAGCGGACATCAATCGACGGAGTTCCAAGACGCCAACCTAAACCAGTGTCTGTAGAGTCTATGCGCAAAGAAATGCTTCTCCCTCGTAGTCGCATGTTAACTTGATTAGTGTACTGCTCTACAGGCAGCGCATTCTTATCGGCGTTAACATTACTTAACGTGACATTGTTTGCACTACTTTGAAGAAAATCTCCCCCCGGAAAGTTATTTGCCTTCAACGTAAACAACGTCTGGGCAGTTTGATTGTTAGAGTCTAAAAAAGAAATGTCAGGCAATAATCTGCGAACAAATGCAAACCTCTCTCCGTCACCCAATGTTACAGGGCTAGATTGAATAAAAGAAGAAATAGCACTAGCTGGATTTGTTGACCCGTCATCGTACCCTCGTTCGTGGTCGTACAAATAACCGTCAACAGAAGCAGCAATAGGGAAGTTGTTAATCCCCCGGTCAACCCAAGCGGTTCGAGGAAGGGTGCCATAAGACCAAACATTGTCCACATAGTTATACAGAACATAGCTGTCTACGTTGTCACTGCCAGAAGAAGGATAAAACCACCACACCTCAGAGTTAGCCGCATTTAAAGCAGCGAAAACTTTTTCTAGTTGATTACTATTCATGTTATCAAAAATGTAATCTCTTACTGAACAAGGGATTTTACTAACAGAACCCCCATAATTAAAAAACTCTCCTCGACCCATCCAAAAAACATTGTCTTGCACAGCAATAGCCGCCAAAGGGCTTATAATAGAAGTGTTTTCGGATATTAAGTCAACACCAAACGTAAAGGGTGGGCCTAAAAATTGCATCGTGTATAAAGACTTATCAGTAAAGACAAGAATCTGTTGCCTAGTCTCGACTACAGAAATTATTTCAGACCCTGAACCAAGTCTTAATTGCCCCGCCGTATTAGTTGCCGTAGCAGACCAATTGGTTAATGACTCTTGAGATGAAAATCTTATCGACAAAGGATCTTGAATCCCCGGATTTGCTTCAGTATCGCACCCAAAGGCTAGTACATGCCTGTCTCTGTCAGAAACTAAAACATGTTTAGCTATTGTAGGCGCAGAAACTGCTCCTGCAAGACTCGTAATGTTCACTGCAATAGCAGTTAAACCAGAACTCTTGTCCCAATAGAATATTCCACCATCCCTGACGTTTAACAATAAATCTTCGCCAAAATTATCGTGCGTCCATATACGCAATGTTCCTTGTTGCACGGTTGTAGTAGCTGCTTGCCCCCAACCGTGGTCTGCGGCGTTCCAAACTCCCGCACCCCAACCATTGCCAAATATAGTAGTGTCAAGACCCGTATTTATTTGGTAGGCTCCAACAACTGAACTCCCGCCATTCCCTGTATCAGAAGCATTCGCGGCAACCGCAGTTGGGGTGTATTGACCGTCCACAGTTATATCTGCAACACTAGCCACGGCACGAGCCGTGATGTTGTACGTGTTGGCATTCACAATCAAATCAATCTTATACTCTTGGTTTAGAATTGCGGCAGTAATAGTACCACCAAGGGTTGCTGCACCGCTAAAGGTTACAAAATCCCCTTGCTGCGCTCCGTGGCCTGTGTCTGTTACAACAAGGGTAGAAGAAGTATTGGTCGCTGAAAAAGTCACCTCTCCTGCGACTGTTGTTGTTCTAAGCGGAGTAATGTCGTAAAGAGTAGTTCCGAAGTCTATGTAGTATTTTGAGCTTGTTCCTATTCCCAGATAACTATCCAAGTTTAGTGCTGTCCAAGCGTGAAGTGCCCTACAAGACCCTAAAAAAGATTTATTAGACCGTTTTACCCATCCTTTTATCTTTTCGGGCAAGCCAAAACGAAAACGTACCTTATCCGCAGCGTACCAACCACCTTCGTTTGAAGCAAAAGTGCGCTCTCTATTTAGACCCGGCTTGAATGTCAACTTAGTCAAAGGCATAAATCATTCCCTCATAAAGCATACTGCCACACCGCACGATCCCCGTCGTTACCTGCGCCCCGCGCTGACACATAAAAACTTTTACCACTGGGTCTAATATAAAACCCACGCTCATATTCATACGGAGTTTCAAGTAAATAGCTTGTTGACGCAGTGCTACTAATCGTTGAAATATCCCACGCAGTGGTAAGATTAAATTGGGAAATGTCAGCGAAATTCATACGATACATTATCTTTCCATTCGGTTTAAAAGATATATATCCCGCATTAACCTTATGAGAAGAGGCACTTGTGTCCACAGTTTGATTCAAGCTCGCGGTAGACACATCCCACGCGCCACTTAGATTGTACTCCGAAAGTCTTGTGTCATTGGCCCCAGAAGCAGTAGATCCAGACACATACATTTTTGTTCCGTCAGGTTTAAACCAAAAACCATAAATGTAGTAAAATTCTGAGGAAAGGTCTTTAGTTTTGCTGTTGTAAGTAGCGGTGCTGGCATTCCACGCACCACTTAGATCGTACTCAAATACACCCCTAGTTCCCCCACTACTTGCACTTGAAGCCAACGTAAAAAGTTTTAATCCGTCAGATCTAAAGAACAAGGATTTCATATACGCACCTTGAGCAGTAAGATCCTTTGTCGTAACTAACGAACTCGCCGTAGACGACTCCCAAGCTGTGCCAAGATTAAACTCATATAAGTACCCACCAGCGTTACCAGCACCAGAGACAGATTGACTGCTAAGATACATCTTTGAACCGTCACTCTTAAAAAACGGTCCCGTTAACTCAACATCGTTACCACTCATACTAGGCAGAGGGGCAATATATTTACTAGAAGGGAAATCGAAAGACATTGTAGTTATGTCAGACGCTGAAGTCATTTTTAATGACCACCCTCCGCCGTTGTATTTTGACTCAAGAGAGTTGTTTTTTGAAGTGGCAGTAAACACCACTGTATCGTCTGATTTCATATCTAACCCAGAATAAGTCGTAATTGAATTATCCTGATTCATTAAATAAGAAGTTCCAGAAGAACTCGTATTAACCGTACTTAAATCCCATCCGCTTGTTAGAGTATGTTGACCAAGATAGCGGTTAGAAGAAGAACTGCTAAGAACGTACATCCTTGTTCCCGCCACATTTGCAGTAATCCCATCCATGCAACATGTACCCATTGTAACAGAATTTCCTGCACTTGCCGTGCTAATAGTTGCCCAAGCAGAGCCTAAAGTGTACTCAAAAATCTCTGAGTTAACAGAACCACTGTCCTTATCGTCAGTAATCCAAAAAAGAGTCCCATCAGGTTTAAATACAAGATCCCTTGCTCTGGTGATCTGGGCCGAAAGATCAAGGTATGCCGTTATTGTTCCCGCAGTAGAGATATCCCATGCAGAGCCTAAAGGATATTCCTCTAAGTAGCGCGAAGAAGAGAGATTGTCGGCAAGAACGTAAAGTTTTGTGCCGTCAGATTTAAACGCCATGCCCCAAAATCTTGCGCCCAACAGTGCGCTTGATAGAGCTTTGCTTTGGGTGAATGTTGCAGTGCTTTGCTTCCATGCAGTGCCCAAGGAATATTCATAAACTAATGAGCCAAAAGACCGATACATTTTAGTCCCGTCTGACTTAAACGCAATACCGGGTCTATCAGAAGCTGCCGTTACAGCGCCAAAATTAGCGCCACCATGTGTGCCGCCGCCCCATGATGCGTCCGCAAAATCCCAACCCGTATTTGTAGCTGCTTGTAAAAGACGCATACTTGTAAGCATTTTTTATCCCATATCTGCGCCTGCCAGAAATCCATACCAAGTGGTCCCAGCGTCATGTGTAAAAAACACAAAAATATCAACGGCGTTTGCCGTAGTTGTTATAGTAGGCTCCGTTTTGTCAGGCCAATCTACAGCCGTAGGCCAAGTAACTCCAAAGCTACTTGCAGACGCATCCTGTACAATTTTTATAGTAAAGCTTGAAACCTTACCAGACGCCGCAGGATTGCTAAAAGTAAATGTCGTAGCTTCCGTTAAGGTGTGGCTGAAATTTGTCCCGTCTCGCAGGTTTACCGTTGTTGCGTTGCCAGAAGAGGTTACAGCGTTGTACTCTTCTGAAATTCCGTTATCAAATGTTACAACTCCGTTGGCATCTGCGGTTACAACCTTTCCTGCCTCGCTTGTTCCAAGAGTGGTAATGTCGTTGTAGTTTAACTCCGCAGCGTCCGCCGTTACACCTAGCTGAGTAAGAGTTATTGCTAATATTGATGTAAGATCTACAATTTGCGCCCCAGACCCTGCCCCGTCAGAGTAAATAATTGCAGACTTGCCGTTTGCCACAGTGACATTCCCGCCTGACCCTTGTGTGAAAATAGCCCCTTGCCCTGATCCGTTTTTGACAAAATAAAGATGCTGCGCATCGTTAGGAGTTAAGGTAATGGTGTTATCTCCAGACGGAGAGCCACCTAAAACTAAAACCTTGTAGTGACCGTCAGACAGTGTTCCGTCACTTACGGAAAGAGAGTGGGTTGTGCCAGAAAGTGTTATGGCCCCAACACCTGTGGTAAGGCGATCTATTATTTGTAGGTTAACATTGGTCGCGGTTCCCCATGTGCCAGAACGCTCACCCGTACCTATCAGTTCTATGCCAGAGTTTTGTGTGTATGTACTCATCTCAAAATCCTATGCCGCATCTGACCAGTTAGTATTCGGATCAGGAGTTATTTCAGTATAGCTTGTTCCGGGGCTTGGAGCAACATTGGAATAAACCGTACTAGAAGAAGGTGTGATTGGAGTAAAAGAAGTGCCGGGAGCAGGAACTATAGGTGTGAACTCTGTGTTAGGATTGGGCAAAACTCTGCCCCAAATAAACACAGTTCCCACTTCTCCAGTAGCAGAAACACCACTAAGGACGGAGGCTAACCGACCTACTTCTCCCGTGGCGGAAACACCACTAATTACAGCAGGGAGATTGCCTACAATACCAGTAGCAGAAACACCACTTAAAATAGGAGCTAACTGGCCCACTTCTCCCGTGGCGGAAACACCACTTAAAATAGGAGCTAACTGACCTACAATACCAGTAGCAGAAACACCACTTAAAATAGGAGCCAACTGGCCTACTTCCCCTGTGGCGGAAACACCACCGACTAAAACGGGGAGATTGCCTACAATACCAGTAGCAGAAACACCGTTTATAATAGGAGCTAACTGACCTACCTGACCAGTAGCAGAGACTCCACTTAAAATAGGAGCTAACTGACCCACTTCCCCCGTGGCGGAAACACCATTAAATAAAACGGGAAGATTGCCTACCTGACCAGTAGCAGAGACTCCACTTAAAATAGGGGCTAACTGACCTACTTCTCCAGTGGCGGAAACACCAACAACATCAACTACAACGGGAAGAGTGCCTACAATACCAGTAGCAGAGACTCCACTTAAAATAGGAGCCAAGTCTCCAACAGAGCCTGTCGCAGAAAGACCACTTAGAATAGGTGCTAACTGACCTACGCCACCTGTGGCGGAAACACCACTAAGAATAGGTGCTAACTGACCTACGCCACCTGTAGCAAATAAGCTAGTTGCATCTATAGTCACCACAACAGAGACAGAGGACTCTCCGCTGTCCGCTATCGGGGTTGAGGCTAATGGAGAAAAGCCTAACATTGTTTAACTTTTCCAGTAAGCTCGACCAGAAGCAATGGTTGAGTTTACGCGGGACAGATCTTTACTCGCCGTTGTATACTTGTCATCCAGTATTTCATTTTCCAAATGCATAACCATATTGCCGACCTGTTTCTTTTTTTCAGCGACAGTTTCATCAGTCATTTTCATCCCACCTATGACATTCTCAACGCCATCACACATGTGTAAAAGTTTCAGATAATCTCTATCCAGTTCATTAACAGCCATTTTATAATCCTTCTAATGCAGCTATTCGTGCCTCAAGTGCCTTGTTTTTTGCAGATAACTCTTGGACGGCTTTGACTAGAATTGGATACGTTCTCAAATAATCCGCTTCTAACTTCGATGGGTCATCCCATTTAACTAATCGAGTTCGTGAGGTCGAGGAGTGGGTTAATTCAACATTATAAAGATCTTGCGCTATAAACCCCATGTCGGGCTTTGCACCCATAGAACCATCGCGTCTGTTCCAAGTGAACTCAACGGGCCGCAGGTCATTAATGAAATCAAGTCCATGTGTCAGACCAGTGATTGCGGTCTTGTCGCGCTCATCCGAAAGACTGGAAATCGTTTGGACGTTACAACGAAGTGACGTAATATTATTGTCACCTAACGTAATTTCGTTCGTAGCTGTCGCAGCAGACGGCATTGACTCATAGCCAACGCACGTTACATTCGATCCTGTGGTCAGAGCATTTGTAGTTGACCCACCCTGTGAGTATCCAGCCTTAGACCCAAGGAGAGTGTTCCCGTCAGTCGTTGAGACAGAGTATCCTGCTCTGGTGCCAAGCGCGGCGTTGTAATCTCCGCTTGACAGACTGTAAAGAGAGGACGGACCTACCGAGGTATTGGAAGCACCGCTTGAAAGGGTGTACAGAGAAGAATTACCAGTCCCAGAGTTATACGAGCCTGACCCACCAGAATATCCAGATTGATAACCGACGAAAACATTGTAGTCTCCACCGTCTAAATCGAAACCAGCAGACCTACCAACCAGAACATTGTACGAATCGCCTGACGTACCTGAAGACCCTGCCGCGTAGCCAATGGCTACTCCGTAAGAATCTGCCTTGGCGAACGCACCAACTATAACAGCACCTGCGCAAGACGTACTTAGTACGTCACAATCATAACCCGTCAGAGTGTTGTAGTCTCCCGAATAGAGACCATCTCCAGCGTCAGTTCCGACTGCTGTGTTGTACTGTGCATTGCTCGTAGAATATCGACCTAGTGCGTCATAGCCCACCGCAACAGATTTGTAGTGAGCACCGTCACTCATTGCTTCTGCACCAATCGCTGTGGCGTAACTACTTTCACAATCGTTCATACAATTATAGCCGATAGCTGTCTGATAGCCTTTATTGGCTACGTTGTAGTTACCAGCAGCATAACCAACGTAAGTATTACCCGTTATTGCATCACCCATGCCTGCCGCATGGCCCACAGCCACGTTGTACGAACCTGTCGTGTTGTAAAACAATGCCGCCGCTCCCACAGCGGTGTTTGAGCCTCCTGTTGACAAAACAGGCGCAGCCTTGCGTCCAAGAGCAGTGTTGCTAGAGCCAGAAGTTATTGCGGTTAAAGCCTCATATCCAAAAGCAGAATTATAAGAACCCGACATGGTTGATCCAATAGCGTTGTAGCCTACAGCAGTTGAAGCTGTGGTAGGATCTCCGGGCCACGCGCTTTGCCAAAGCACTAAATCTTCCGCCGCTGCGGTAATAAACACAACAGCAGAACCAGACAAGTTCAACAAAGATCCTGTAGAGGCTTGAGTCAGGACTCTGGTTAATGTCGTGCCAGAAGCAGTGTAAACTCCCGTCGATACCTCCCAAGCGTCTCCGTCCTCTATAGTGAATCTTACGGTTGCACCATCAGCAACCCCTCCACTCGCAAAAGTTTGATAGCCCGTTTCGGCACTGCCTAACGTAATAGTGCCTGTGCCTGTTGTTGAGGTAGCTACCTTAACCCTATTTGCGAGAGTAAGAACCATTAAGCAATCCTAATTATCGCGTTATTCGCATCCGCTGAAGGAAATACAATTTGGAAGTCTCCTGATGTAGAAGTTTTGTCAGAACCAAAGTCCAAGACAACAACTGTGTCCGTAGTGCCTGAACCACCACCTGTTTGCGTGTTGTAAATCAACGCGCCACGAGCCGTAATAGTTGCAGACGTAAACGTCAGATCTTGGAAGTCTGTCAACGCTGTGGTCGAAGACGCTGTCGGAGTAACATTAGTCAACGCACCACCTCCCGCAGCATACGATCCAGAGTTACCCACCTCGTTCGTCGCAGTGTAGTCCGTAGTTGCCGCCGTAAACGAAGCACTGTTAGTATACAAAGCAATTTTAAAAATGTCTTGCCCAGTTGTAAAGTCGTGTTGACCTTTCAAGAGTTCCACCTTGAACGATGTACACATAAAGTTTCCAGTAAAAGCCATGCTATAGTCTCCTTATAAGTTCGGCTAAGTCGGGATGTCCCGCATCATTAAGTGCATTATACACTGTGGTTCGATCACTGCGAATAGCTTGCCGCATATAAAATGCTATAAGTTTTTCTATGTGTTTTGAAAACGCACGAGCTTGATCTCTAATACCTGGGTGCGCCGTTTCAGAAACAGAAACCACTTTAGAAACACATTGCTCTGCAAGCTCATCAGGTGTGAATCCTCTGTTATTAACAGTGTTAATACCGACTAAAGTATCGTTTTGTGGAGGGTTTAAGTCCAAAGTAAACATTACGCCTTATCCCTATTAACTTTTCCGGTGCGATACTCGTCCGTTGTTTCTTTAGCTTCTCCAAGCATCTTAACACCAACTATCGCTTCTTGAAGACGGGTGTTGTACATAGCCATAACGTCCTGCTCACCCTTCATGTATATATACGCCTCAATCAACGAACCATATAACAAAGCCATTTCAGCGTTTATACTTAGCCAAGTTGTACCACTTCCTGCCCCCGCAGTTAAACTAGCTGGACGGTAAAAGTAATGTAGTTCCGCTGTAAACGCAACATTAGGGGTGGGGGCTAACAAAAAGTTTTCAAGGTCAAACACCGCGTAGTATCTAGGAGACCCTGTTGTTGTTGAGTCTGGGGTATATGTCTGCAAGAAACTCAAATCTTTGAACTCTATAAAAAAACGATCACCATCCGTACCGCGTAAGCTCAGAGAGAAGGGAGACAGATAATCTGAAGGAACTGCTAAAAACGGGTTTGAGGCAGTTGTAGGCGCGGTCACATTCTTGCGAAACAAACTAAGTTGTACATTTTTTAAAATACGCTCTTCAGCTTGTCGTATGAACAACGGAAGATTAGTTACAAAAGATGACTCGTCATTTTCTGTGTAATCTTGTACAGCTTGTTTTAATTCTGTGTATGTAAAACTCATGATATCACACTATTGTTATGTTTCCTACCATAGCACCATGATTGGTGCATTGATATACTAGAGAAGTGTCACTGGGTTCATGCGGTACAATAAATTGTGTTAGTCCTGTCGTTGAATTATAATTATCAGTCACACCTGTAGTAAAAGCAGAACCGCCATTAGATGTTCTAATCTGCAAAGGATGACTACCTACATTAGCCGTATTGTCGATAAGATAAGTATGACCCTTGTAAAAAGTAAAATTTGGGTTGTCACCAGAAGTGGCACCGGGGCCAGTAAATGTATAAGCAGATGATGCATTTGTACCAGCAGTATACTTTGTGACAGGACCAGTTGTTTCATCGTTTAATCGAATCCATGCACCACCATGCGCGAAGTATAAACCTCCCGTTGCATGAACGTGCGCCACTGCACCATGATATGTTCCAGCACTAGGTAAGTCGCTTAAATTGGCATAATAGAACACAATCTTATTTGCACCAGAACTTACGTCAATAAGCCCATTACTATCTATTATAGTGGTTAACGTAGTTCCGTTACCTATAGCTGTATATATTTCAGAAAAGTTTTCATTTATTTTAGTTGCACCAGAACGGAGAGTGTCTCCATTGCCATCATTTGCGCTACTACCTATCCCTACTGTCTGCTTACTCATGTCCTATCCCTCATCAAAAGTATCTGTTGTTGAATCTAGTGTAATAGCCGTACTGTCAAATCTTGGAGCCGTGCTTACAGGTTCTCCTATTGATACGGTGCCCACAGAACCAATCGCAACCAAGTTACTAGGAGGAGAAAGACCTTCAATAGCTGCAAATCCAACTGGGTTCCAACCCGTCTGAATAGCTCTCTGTTCTGCTAACCCTGTTTCTGGCCTGGGGTTCATTAACGCTTGAGGGTCAGGAAACGCTTTGGGTGGAGACAACTGAGGTTGCTTGGGGTCAAACTCATCAGGACCAACTTTCGCACCAGTCCACTCCGTTTTCATCTTGTTTAGACGATAACGACGACCTGACCGATCAGATATTCCGTAAGCATTTTTCCCGACAGCGTAAGGCATTATACCCTCAAGTAACTAAGACTAGGCTGTAGTTTTAATGGAGTTCTACCTTGATCCTCGTCTGCGGCACGTTGAAACTCTTCCTCGTATATTGATTTTAACATCTGTACTCTATCTGGTGCGCGTTTGACCGCCATATAATAAGCTAACCCCGCCACCATACAAGGATAAAAACGAAAAGGCATGTCAGTAGTATTAACCAAATCATCTGCATCCTCAATTCTGCGAACATAATAGTAAATGATCTGATCAGTAGAGTTCTCAGGAACAGACCACAAGTTTAGCTGCGGCGTGATCTGTCTGTCTAAATAATACTGACTGGGACGGCCTTGCGTTGTTTTGTTAGGAAGCGTGACATAATCACCACGACTAATACGCTGAACCTCGTAATCGGTATTGCTCCTGCGAAGAACAACATCAAGTGTGTCTACAACGTCACTTGCTAAAGAATACAAAGAAGTTCCCTGAACAAGGTTTATCGTAGCCTGATTAACGGTCCACAGGTTTAAACCTCGGTTAGACCATTCCGCAAACATCAAGTTTAAAGAACGACGAGCAGTTCTGGCATCATAACCCGTGCGAACCTCTAACCCGCACCGCTCATACGCTTCTTCAATAACTTCTCCTACATCGAGATTAAAATCTCTTGATCCAGATGTTGTCATCTCATCAACTCATTTTTGGTTTCTGATTTGTTTTAACCATAACGCATCCGCCATTTTTATATCCCATGCGGGCAGCGACTTCAGGAGCCTTTGCCCTCAAAGCCTTAATTCCTTTTCCTTTCGGGCCTTCAGGTATCGGTTTGTTCATTTTCATTGTCCTCGTTATAAAGATTATCAAACACCCTGTTCACGTCTAGTGTATAGTCTAAATCACTTTTTGAAT
>Ga0209535_1000960_pt1 | contig 19964 bp, 6 predicted proteins | sample LinPmetageLP28_FD_184041 | JGI IMG/M metagenome (GOLD analysis project Ga0209535, IMG submission 184041) | Marine viral communities from the Pacific Ocean - LP-28 (SPAdes) (version 2) | ecosystem: Environmental > Aquatic > Marine > Oceanic | place: Pacific Ocean | collected 2009-08-22
ATACACATCTACGGTATAACCTTCTTGCAGTGCTAAATAAGTGTAATGAATATCACCATTATCTAATAACCACTCGTCTAACGGGTTGTAACCGTAAGGCTCTGCTAGACGATGTGCCGCTCCAATATTCCAAGATAAGTGCCTGCTTTTTCTAACTCTATACCTTTCTGATGCCTCAAAATATTTAACGTCAGCAAATCCATCTTCTAAGTATTCTACCTTTAAAGCAAAGAAGTTTATGCAAAGCTCATCTGGACAACCATCATCAGAGCTATATCTGATGAAATGGTGTTGATCCATGTAGTCTTGGCCCTCTTGTCTTTTGTAGTCTATCTCAAATAAGTATTCAACCCCTCTTGACTTACCTACAACGGCTGCATCGCTGTAATTCGTCTCGGTACCATCGTAAAATGTTTGTGCTTTGTTTTCGTATCCGAATCTAGCTATTTTACGTAATCCTATGGCGAAATTATAATCGTAAGGAGTTGAAATTGTCTGTGTTGATAACCCGTTGTTTACAGAAAACACGTCTACATCTGAAAGCGATGTTCCACCGTTTACGGCAGCATAAAAGGTAGAGAACTTTAAAAGCTTCTTAACCTCTTGTTTACCATACGTTTGAGCCGCCACTACATTTGTTACTAGTAACAGCAGTATTATTAGTCTTTTCACCATCTTTATATTATCACTTATTTTTTGAATTGTTTACCTAGTACGAGTTCTTGTTCTTGTTCTTGCTCTTGTTCTTGTTCTAGATCTCGTGTTTGTTTTCTTTTTGCCCTTAACATCTTTCTTGATTTGTTCCATTTTCTCGTTTTTAATGTCAAGATTGTACTGACTCCAACCTAAAAACATTAAAGATCTTTCCCAAGCCGAGTTTTGGTTATTTAGAGCTTGTCTAACATTTTGTGTTTTATTGTACAGTCTGTTTAAAGGTAAATTTGTAAAAGTTTGCACATAATTTGTAACAGCAGACCATTGAGGATTGTCAATATCAAAAGTCTCCATTTCATCTATAATTTTTTTATTATAGTTTAATGTTTTTTCAGCGTTAACTATTTGTCTAGCTTTAATACCTATAACCGGAGAAAGATTCAAGGCCTCTACAACAACAGCGCTTTCGTCTGGGTTGTAATTAACATCTCTTTGTCTAGCAAAGGCAATGGCTGTGTTTTTTAAAGTAGCTATTACACCACCCATTACACCAGATCCTCTTAAAACAGAATCAATACTACCGTTTATTAACCTTTCTTTTTTCTTTAAAAATAAATTATTTACATCTTCTTCGTCATCATCAAACATCATGGCAAACAAAGCTGTTTGTAAAGTATAGAATATCATATTTTGTACTGCAAAGTAATAAGTTATCCTAGCAGCATTAGATATATCACTCTGCATTTGAGTAGAGTTAGGTTTTGTTATTCTTCTGTTGTATATATCTTGAAAAGCTTTTTTACCTAATCTATTAAACTGAGAAGTTACATTTTGGAAGTTTAGTATAACTTTACCAAGAACTGATGCTTGTTGCATAGAAACCATATCAGGTCTTGCTGACTGCTGTGTTGATTGAGTTATATCTTGAAAATCAGTAAAAGCAGCTGCTTCAGCTTCTTTAATAGACATGCCTTGCTTCACATACTTATTTATTGTGTTTCTATAATAAGCAGCTCCACCAGTCGCAATCGCAATATTATCACCAATCTGCGTAGGTAAAAATCCTAACTCTAATAATTTAGATATTAAAACTCTACTAGGGTTTTTTGATTTACGAAGACTAGCGGCAAGTTCAGCGCCATTAACATCTGTCTGTATACCACCTCTTCTTTGCTTTAACATGTCAGAGTTAAATATAAATGCAAAATCCTTCCAATATTGTTTTTGATTAGCAAAAGCTTTGGCTGCGGCAAATATATTGTTGTCTGCAAAGTTAATGTAATTAACTATAGACATTTGCTGTAGTAAAGCAGATCTCATATTAAAGAACATGACCGTCCCAACGGATCCATTTAAAAAGTTCATGAACTTATTTACAGTCTCATTTGACCCACTTGGTCTGTTTCTACCAGTTTTAATTCTATACAGTATATCTTCTAAAGCAACCCTAACACCCTTGCCATATCCAGCTTCAATTTTGTTTAAGTTTTCAGTTGAAAATATTATATCAGCGTTTTCATTAAACTCCGCAAAGTACTGCTCTCTACCAACTCTACCTGTTGCATCATCTAAATCCATTCTTATGTCTCCAGAGTTCCAGCCTTCGGTTGGTTTAACATAAGTTTTTTGCTTAGATATTATGTTTACATTTTCAGCATAAGATTTTAAACCAGGCATTGAATTAACAAGTTCGACTAGCTTTTTTTGATCTATTGGTGATAAACCAGGTATAGCGTATCCATGTTTGTCCCACAAGTAAATCCTTACAGCGTCTTGATAAGTAAAATCACCATCTGGCGTTTTTTTAACCAGTGCTTTTAAGGCCTTAGGAAACCTTTTGCCTAAATTTTTGTAATCATTAGCAATGCTTTGTCTAGCCGTATCATATTCTCTATTTGCTCTATTAATAGGCCTAACTAAAGCTTGCTCAAGAAAATCTCTATGCTTATTACCTTCTTTACCTTTACCCATAAAGTTATATAATAAACCCACAAAATCCTCATGAGATGGTGGTATAAAAAATCTAAACTTACCTTTACTTTCTCCACGCTTTCTACCTTTAATAAAATCAAATCTTTTTTTAGATTCAATACCAGTTAAACTTTCTAATATATCATTAAACCTTTCATTCATTGATTTACTGAACTTAACTCTAGCTTGCTGAACCTTACGCTTAACGTCAAATTGTTCTAATATATTATCTACAGCTTGTACGTTCTGTAAAGCATCGTCCGCAAAGTAAAAGTCATTATAACCTTCGCTGACTTTTTCAACCATCCACAAAGCTTTAGATTCAGGTGTTGAGTTGGCTAAGCCAGTAATATTTTTTAAAGGTATGTTTAAGCCATTAGCTTTTACAAACGCATATATAGAAGGAGCTGATTCAGCTGGCCTAGCTGTTAGTATAAACATATTCTCAGGACCAAACTTACTTTGTAGCTTTAAAGCTTTTTCAAATAATGGAGCTTTTTTACCTTTAACAACTTTATTAAATTCAGAAAAGTCATACACGTATCCTTCTGCTAAGAGGTCTGCTCCTTGCTTTGCAAAATCTTCAGCGGTTAATTTACCAGTTGTTCCGTCTGGAGCTGTCCAGAGCACGCTAGATTTACTTGTAGCTAATGTATCATCAAAATCTAAAACTGTAATGCCTTTTGTAGGGTTGTTAGTTGATCTAGAGAAGTTAATAGCCTCACCTATAATCTGTGTGTTTTTTGGTGATTTAGAAAGTAAAGCATATTTTTTTGTAGCTTTCTGAAAACCAACATCATCTGTAATGTCTAAAGCGGTTTTAGGATCGTTATTAAGTTTTGTTATTTTAAATTGAACACCAAGGCTAAGTGCTATCATTTTCTCGCCTTTAACTATTTTAGTTCCTCCGTTTCTAAAAGTAAAATTAGTTACAGTTTCAGCGTCAAGCATGTCAAGCGCTAGTACAGAATCATCGTTAAGTCTAAATGACATTTCTCCGTTTTTTGTATTAACAAAACTGATTGAGTTAACACCTTTGCCTTTGTAGTGTCTTGATATAACGCTAGCATCAGAAGCAAGTTCATAAAACACTTTATTGCCAAAGCCTTTGTCGTTGTAAAGTTCTTTAGGAATATATTGAGGCTCACCACTAACAACATCGTAATCTAAAAGAGCATAAGGTTTGTCTGGCCTTTTTAAATTTAACTTTTCAATACCTTTGTTTATAAAGTCTATTCTTTTTTTGTAACCTTTTGTAAACTTAGCCATGTCAATTTCACTTAACATTTCATTGTGAACATCTGTAGCAAGGCTTATTTTTCCGTTTAAAAAGTTTGAAATAGAAACACTACCCATAAAAGCAGTCATTGAGGCTTTTATTTCGTGATTTTCTTGGTCACCAAATATTTTCATAATAAAATCAGCCATACCACCTTTTTCACTAGCCACCGTAGACACTACTTCAAAGTTCTTCTCATTTATTCCTAGTCTTTTCACCATTTTTACAAAGTAATTAGCAAAAGCTTGCTCATACACTATACCTAGGTTAGGAAATGTTCTTGGTTTACCATCTACTATCGGTGCTTCGTTTTCGTTTATGTAATACCACTTTCCGCCTTTTTTACGCTGATATAATTTTCTTTTTAAAAACCCAAACTCTTTTTCAAAACCAACACTAAACTTAACAGAGTCAAAACTTTTCTTTTCAACTTGAACGTCTTCAATAGCTCTTGACAACATTCTCAACTTAGCTTCTGCAACTTTCTCTAAGTTTTGTGAATTAGCTTCAATGTAGTTGTCTGTTGCTATCTTTGCTTTTCTTCTGGCTATACGTCTTATTAACGCGGTTCTTCTTTCCGTAATGTTACGCTCGTTGCTCTCTAAAAACCATCTAATATACTCTCGCTTATTGGTTTTGTTTTCAAAAACATCTTTTACGTAATTTGTTACCTTACCTGTTTTAGGGCTAATGCCTTTGTATTTTTCTGTACGTATTTTTTTACTTTCAAACCAAGGTCTATAAGCTGTTCTTATTGTTTCCATACCTAAGCTTTGAACTACCTCTAGGTATTCGTTTCTAATAAAAGCTTCATATTCAGCTGTTGGACCTCTTTTACCTGTTTTCTTATCCTTAGCTATTTTACCAATAATACCATCAAGCGATTTACGTATGTCACCTAGTATTAGCTTTTCCATTTGAACCTCAATATCATCAGGATTTTTTTCCAACAAAGCTTCAACCTCAGCTTCTATTTCAGCGTTAACTAAACCATCTTCTACTTCTATGTCAAAATCTCTTAGATTTCTAGCTTTACTTTTATCTTCTACTTCTGTTGATGTCGATGTGTCTTCTAATTCTTTGGCTTCCTTAGTGTCTATAGTAGTTGTTTTCTTAGCTTTTTCACCAGCTTCAAATAACTTCTTTTTAGAATCTAACTTACCAAATCTAGTGTTAGCAAATATAAATTCACCAAAACCCTCTGGACCAACAGTTGTACCATCAGCTCTTGTAGCTTCAGGATCAAAATTTGTAAGTCTGTTTTGAACAGACTCAATAGCACCTTGATATTCGCCTCCTATAGATTTTGATTTAACGTAGTTACTAATAACACCGTCACCCATTGTGGCCATAAACACCGCTGGGAATAATCTACGATCTTGCACAAAAGCATCGTACTCTTTTTTAGTCTTTATGTTTTTAGGTATAAGCTCGTTAATAGCTTCAAGCGGACTTGAAACAGATTTACTCGTGCCTTCTGCTGTGGTACCACCACCCGCCAGTCTTTGCGCTCTAGTGCTTATTTCACCTCCAGCTGCTACGCTTTTTTGATAGTCTTTTAAAAAGTTATAAACCTGTCTACCGTTGGCAAACTCTTTAGCGTAACCGTTTAGTGAAAATATTTTTTGAATTATATTTTTTAATTTATCAAAAACACCCTCGTTAAAAGTTATCTCATTCTTTGTTATAGCATCGGAAAAAGCTGTAAATATTTCTTCTGAACTAAAAACACTATCACCCTCAAGGTTATAGTTTTCTTTTAATCTTTTTCTTACCGCCGCGTCTTGTTCTTTTGTTAAAACATCCATAAAGCTTTTACCTAACTTTATTTTACCCGCGTCATCTAAGGTTTTCATGTGCTTACCCATAATAGCGTGCAACAACTCGTGTGCCCCAACATTTATAGCACCTGTTCTTCCTGCTATATCTTTGTTAACAACAATAACATCTCCAACAACAAAACCATCTGCTTCAGTAACGTCTGTTGCGTCTAGTTTGTTGTCTGGGTTTTTAATGTTGTATTCTTCAATGGCTTTATCATGAGCTACTTGAGCAGCGGCACTATCATCAGCAATAATAACGTCTTTACCAGCGTACTTTTTATTTTTTTGTAAAAAATCAATTGTGTCTTGAAGATTGTTTTCTCTTGCGGCTTTACGCACGTCAGCGGCTTCCTGCGTTACAGCAACATCCGTTGCGCCTTTGTATTTGTTTATAATACTGCTTATTGAAGCTTCTACAGAAGCTAAAGCTTCTTCAGCACCTGGAACTTGATTTACGCCTTCTTTTTTAAGATCAGCTTTTGCTTTTCTTCTTAAAACGTCTAGCTTGAGTAGTTTGTCAACGTCTTTGTTATCTGTTACCTTACTGTCAACTTGAGATCTAATTTGAGCTTTGTTTTGTTTTTCTGCGGCTAACGTGCCGACGCCAGTAAAATCATCTTTTATTTGAATGTTAGCTTTTGCAACGTCGATATCATCAGCAGTTTCAACAAACTCTTTCATTTCTTTATACGTAATATCACCTCCATTGAGTCTGTACGTAGGTTGCTTTGCTGACTTTAAAGCCGTTAAAATATTAATTGGAGCTGTTACAGTTCCAGTTATAGCTTCAAAACCAATTTCAGCAGCATCCATTTCTTGACCAGCTGCAACTCTACCTAAAACCTCCCCAGCCGCACCTCCAGCAGCTTCTACAGCTACACCAGCAGCGCCAGCCGCAAGCGCGACAGTTTTAGCTCCTCTAGTAGCTGCAACCGCTCCTTTAGTAGCAACAGCTGCTTTACCAGCTAAACCACCAGACAAACCTTCTATAGCACCAATAGTTAAACCTCTACCTATAGATTTATTTCTTATAGAGTTTCCTTTTGGCCCTTCTAATAATGCTTTTATATTTTTATCTGTAAATTCTTTACCTTGTTCTTTAAGCTCAGTTTCTATTAACTCACCAAAAGTTAACGCAGCTTCCATTGAAGTTGCTAAACCGCCCATTGCACCGGCAACAGCACCTGGTATAGCGCCAAAACCAGCCCCAACCGCAGCTCCAGTACCAGCAGCAGATAATGAAGCGCCTGGAGAATCAATTAACGTACCAACTTGAGTACCTAAAGATTGTACAAATAATTCTGGCAATAAGCCAGGTTGATCTCTTACGCCCCTAAAAAATGCAGACCAGGTTTTACCTTCTTTAACATACTGCTTTTGGAATCTACCCATACGTTCAGAAGGAACGTGAGCTTTAGCTTCACTTTCTTTAGCCCTCATAAACTCTTGTATGCTTTCCATATCTATATTAGAAAAGTCTTGAGACATTAAGTCTGTAGCTTCACCAGTTGTACTAGCAGCAGCTACACCTCTACCAAACCAAGTTTGATCAAACCAACTTACATCATCGTTTTGTGATTCCGATGAACCATCCAGCGATTGTGATCCCATATCGTTTTGACTCATCGTCGGATCTACCGTCGAGTCTTGTGCTTTTCCCTTTTTTGACGCGTTTGGAAAATCTAGTAAAAATTTTTGGATGTTGTTTGGTGATACTTCATAACTCTTACCATCAACCATGTAAATTTCATTCATATTTATTAATTTTGAGTATAAGTTGTTGTATCGTCTGCTTGCTGTTGCTTGCTTGCGTACTCACCTAAAAAATCATTTATCCACTTTAAGTCGTTTGCGCTATAGTCTTTGCCAGTGCCAAACCTACGTACTTTCTTACCGTCTCGAATTGGTTTACCTGTACTTCCGTCGATCAACATAATATCATTTGAAAAAACGTTATCCGCATCTACGATCTCTCCATACGCATCTGAATACGGTACGAAAAAGTAATCTGAATCCTTTGCTGATGTAAATTTAAATGTATTGTTTAACTTGTTAGCAGCAGCATTATCTTGTGAGCCCATACTTCCCGCGCTTTGCAACATAGAAGGAGATGCTAGGCCTTTATTTAGGTTTTTATTTTCTTCATTTGCTGCGGCATTTCTTGTAGGATTAAAATCACCTTTGCCCTCACCATCCATTATCAACCCCTCTATGTCTGCTACTTTGTACATAGTGAATTTATCGCCTTTTTCGTCTACATACATGCCGTTCTTACCGAGACTCCCGTCCCAAGTATAATACCCGTGTTTTCCACCAACATCTCTAAAGGCGTTTAAATCATTTCTTCTAGACTCAGCATCTCTCCAAGTAATGTATGCCCCACTTTGATCTGCTGTTCCCTTAGTGTTCCAATTATCCCTACCCCAACCACCATAATCAACGTCTTTGTCATCGCTAGTTCCATCTGTTTTACCAGCAACAGGTGGTTTTTGGCTATACCCAAACTTATGCGCCGCTTCATATTTATCAATTGTATATTCTTTAAAAAGTGCTTTACTAACTTTAGGATCTTTCATAGCTAATATATTAGTAGCTAAAACACTGTAGTTGTCTGCGTTTTGAAGCTCGGCTTGGCTTATACCACCACTACCATCCGTATCTTCAACATTTTCAGCAACGCCGGTTAGAGGAAGCTCTTTACCACCACCAGTAGTTTCAAGTAAAGTGTTATACAACTCTAACGACAAAGTGCTTTGTTTTCGTATATCTTCCTCAAAAGAACTGTTTGAGTAACCAAACTTTTCACCAAAAGCCCTTTGTAAATCAGTATCAGTTTTTAATATATCATCTAACTGGTTTAAGTGCATTTGCTTCATCTCCGGTTGGTAAATACCATTTAAGCTTGTGTTACCTGCTTTTGCCGCTGCATTGTTTATAGTGTCAAATTTTCCTTTCATAACTCCTTTGTCATCTACATTAGTAGTTATTGCTTTGTTAAACTGTCTGATAGTCATAGTTAAAGGTTCGCCATCACCTCTATCGCTTGGTGTACCATCCGCCTTATACATAGTGTACATTAGTTGACCAGTTTTCTCATCTCTACCAAGTCTAGCTATGTTTTTGTTATTAGTAACTTTGTCTTTTAAATTGCTTTTGATAATAGCGTTTACCATATCAGCTTCTGCTTCGTTTCCTGTTAAAACCTTAAACGTACCCGCTGCAACGGCCTCTGAACCAAGCCTAATGCTTTCTGTTGCGGTTTTAATATTGGCAAAAAGTTCTCTTTGCTCTAGCTTTAGCGCTTGTCTTTTTTGTCTGGTTTCTCTTGATTGCAAAAAATTAATACCACGCAATTCTTTTTGAGCATCTTTATTTGCATATAACTCTTCTATTAAAACTTTTGCACCTTCAGCATCTAAACCAGCTCCTTCAGCAGCCATTGCAGACAACTCGTTAGCATTAGCCACCATCTCGCCACCAATAGCTGCTCCTAGCGCTGCTATTGAGCCAAGCGTTTTTGTTTGAGCTTGCATAGTTTTTTCGTAACTATCTGCCGCGCGCTCAAGAGTTCTACTGTAATCTCTAGGAGCTGTGCTTACCGCTGCTTTGTAAGCTGCATTTACTAAAGTTGCATCTGCTCCTGGGTTTAAATTTATTGCCATATTATTATTTGTTTATTATCATGCCATTTTATCAGCAAACGCTTGTCCACCTAGATATCCACTAGCAGCTGTTGCGCCAGCATTTACCAATGTACTAAACATGTTATTTTGGGCTTGTGCTCCATACATATCTGCTTTCATACCCATACCAGACATTTGATTTGCTAAAGAGCGTTGATAAGATTGGTTTGCGCCAGCTAAAGCACCGTAATCCATACCTAAAAGAGTTGATTGCCTTCCAGCCTCAGCAGCTTGGACAGAGGCTTGACCTTCTCTTTCCATTTTATCTATTCTAGAACCTTCTTGCATAGCAAGCTTTTGGTTTTGTCTTTCTTGCTGACCGATGCCAGCTGCTATTTGTTGTGTTTGCATTTGACCTTGATTAGCAAGCGCTTGTGCTAACCCAGCAACACCGCTTGATCCAGCCGCGCCTCGTAAACCTTGCATTATATTAGCCCTTTGCTGTTGTCCTTGTTGTACTTGAAATTCAGCGGCACGCATATCAACCGTCATATCTTCAAAACGGTTTTCCATGTTTTCAAACGGATTTGTAAATTCAAAATCCTCGTACTGTTTTCTGGTTTTATCCGCTACACCTTGTGCTTGTTCTCTAAACGCTTTAGACTCGTCTACCTGACCTTGAATCATTTGATTCATTTCATTCATAGCTGCAGTCTGTTTTCTTTTTGATCGTTTACCGGTAAAATCTCCCATTGTGTTTTATTTTTTTGTAAAGTTGTTTGTTAGATACTTAAAGCCTTCATTCTGCACAGGAATCAACATCCAGTCTAAACTTTCATGTATGCTTGTCATTTGTTTGTTACCGCAAATAGTAAACAACTGCATTATACCAATTTTTTCTGCTTCTTTTTCTACGTTTGTTACTAGGGCTTTTATTATTTCTCTTCTATCTTTTTCTTTGTAATCAGGATTAGATACTAAATAAGTTGTCCAACCCACTATATGTGGTTCCATTATAAATAAAAAATAACAAGCCACTGGTGTGCCATTTTTCTCTATAACAAAACACCTTTCATCTTTTGGTAAAAAAGCTCTACCCACTGGATCTCTACCTCCACGCTTCCACCACCATTTCCACCACTCACAACAAACCTCGTAGTCGCCTTTTTTAAAAGATCTAAAGTTAATATTGTCTATCATTTGATTTAATTTATATCTATAATAGTCACAGTTTTACCTGTTTTTTTACTATTATGTCATAGAGACGATTTTGCTTACGTCTAACTGTATGTCTATGGCTTTAGGTCCAGCTTTAATAACCTCTATATTTCCAGTTACAGTAGCTATATTACTAGCATTAGCAAAGTTAAGTGTTATTCCACTTTCTAAAGTTTGAGCAGCTGTAAGAACAAGAGTACCTGCGCCAGTAACCGCTCCAGCACCAGTATCAACAGTTGGCACCACAGAACTAGAATCTATACCTATTCCACTAACAGTGCTAACATCGTCTAATATACCGATTCTTTCTGTAACCGGAACATTAGTACTAGCGCTAACAGCACCTGTTGTTGTTGTGCTAATTGGCTTTAAGGTAACCAGTAAATCAGAAAAACGAATATCATAGCCACACATTTTTTTAATATCTACATAACCGCTTGCCTTTATTTTCATTGTACCAACCACCGATAGTGGTAGTTGTTTATCAAAAGTAATAGCACCAGGTTGTGTTATTACAGAACCACCAGTTGTTATTGTCGATAAAAGCCCCAACGTGTCTACGCCATAAACCTCTTGGTTAGGGATTACCGGTGTTTCTCCAGCTAAAACCAAAGCATCAAGAGTATCGGTGTAATTAGCTATCTTAACTGGATCTACGGTAAAATCATACGCTGTTTCAGCTAACATCTCCATACCGGTATCAAAGTGATTAACACCAGTACTAATAGGCCATCTATAGTTTTGTTGGTTGCTAAAGGTTAAGGGTAAATCATCCGCTATCGCAACTGCTTGGTTTATGGTAAATGTTTTCCCACTACCACCGCTTACAGCTGTAACAAGTACGGTTGCTGCAGCCAAAGCATCGTTACCTAACACTCTGTCTCCAACAGTCGCTATAGTACTAGAAACAACGTGTGTTGTTACCGTAGTTCCTGTGCTAGCACCATTTACAGTGGTACCACCTTCTGATGTGGCATTAGCAACTGTTGTAATAGCTGGGTATATGTTCTCTCCATCAATTTGAAGTGGAGCAGAAGCGGCTACAGTTATATGTGTAGAAAAATCGCTAGCTTGAGGTTGTTTTATTATTTGAAGAGCCTTGTTGTCTGCAACGCCAAATTGCAAGGTAAAAGGTAACGTGCTACTTTCTTTGCCGGCGTTTAAAGATTGTAAAGTTTGTTCAGAAACAGTGTGAGTAGCATTTAAAGTAATACCCTCACCAGCGTGAGCTTTGATCTCAAAAGCCACAGGCATAAGTTGGTGAAAAACTTTTGTCATTAATATTGAATTAGAGCCGGAGCTTAAATTTATGTCAATATTTCCATCTGAACCTCTAACTTCGTTGTAATCAATATGCTCCGTATCGTTAACAGCAAATAAAAACACATCATACTGATCAGCATCTGCTACAGTAGGAAACTTAATACGACTAGAAAAAACACCTGATGGTGGTATAGTTGAAATTAAACTACTAGGAGTGCTTAAAAACAGTTCTTGAGAAAAATCATAGTATTTACCATCTTCATTTTTAACTTCTAATCTAAACTCAGCACCGTTACTACCTAATATTTTAAAATATTTGTTCTCGCCAGCGGCAATTACATATGAAAAATCAGCAATAAATGATTGAATAAATATTCCATCTAAATCAGTTAAAACGCTATCAGTAGTAATTAAAGCTGTAGTTGTTTGCGGACTACCTGTGTTGTGATATGACATAGTTTATTGTTATTTACTGCTTTCGCTTATTTCAGAAGACACTGAAAATAGTTCGGCTTTTATTTTAGAGTTGTTTTCAAATTTTGCGCTCGCGTAGTACCCGGACAAACCACTAGTATTTACAACTTGATTTTTTATGAACATGCAGTAGTTGTTTTTCAGCGGTAAAGTTCCACTATCGTCTACTGTTATAACGCTACCGTTTATAGCTGTAACTAAACCGGCTTTTTGTAATTCATTAGACTCTATCCTTGTAAAACCAACAACACTGCTAATGTTTACTTGTCTAACAGATAAGTTAGTAATAGCTCCTTCGAACGCACTATCGTTATATAAATTTATTTCACCTACATTACTAGATCCTTGTACCCATCTAACAGCGTGGTTACCTACGGATTCTTCTAAGTAAACATTAGAATTATTAACGCCATGGTTTGCTAATATAAACTGGCCATAGCTTCCTGGATCAATAACTTCATATCTTAATTCGTATTCACCTCCTTCAATAATACTTGGCACATTAGTTGAAATATAACCATAATCGGGATACGTTCCAGCTTGAAAAACACCACTATTAACTGACCACTGTACACCAGATCCACCAGTCACACTCCAATCAGTATCCGCAACGCCTTGAAGTAAATTACTACCCAATCCTTGTGATGGTAGTTCATAGTAAATAGTATCTCCAACTTGAAGAGAAACGTTTAAGCTTCCGCTTACAGTTAAATTGTTGTTATCTATATCTTCAATTATTCCTAAACCTTGAGTGTCAAATGACCCAAAATCAAAGTCAGAATCTACAGTTTGTTCTGCACCGCTTACATAGTTAAACCACTTACCTTCTTTTTCTATAAATTCAATTAAACTACCTTTTTCTTTATCAGTTTCAATGCTACTAACATGCCAACCATCTTTAGAAAAAGAATTAAAATAGCTAATACTATCTTCTTGTAATTTAGTTGATATAATATCTCCTACTTGAAAGTCGCCTGCAAAAGCAATATTACTTGTAGAGTTATCGTAAGGGTGTTTTCTTAAATGTCCTTTTGTTGGACCACCAGAAGGAGACGTTAAACTATTACTATTTATATTTGACCAACTTTTGGCCATACCATCGTACACAAGCGCGTTGTTACGGTATTGTTTTATAGAAAAAACTGACGAGTTCCACCCTGCTAAGCCGTCATTAATCATAGAGCTCATTTCTGAAGCTTCAAAAAACGCATACAAACCATCAACACTAACACTGTTGTGGTTAATACCTGTTATTTCAACTGTTTTAACGCCATCAACTTTTGATTGACTTCCTTCATAACCTAAAGCGTGATAAGATTTTATACTACCAGGCATATCGTTTAATAAAACATTAAAGCTTGAATTACTAAATTCACCGTAAAAAGTGTTTCTGTTAACGCCTGGATTATGGTGTTGCCAAAGCCTACCACTTTTCATCGTGTAGTAATCATTAGCACAACTAATAGCGTTTTCTGGAGCAAACGATTTGAAACTTATCCAACCCCTTACGTCTTCTCTAAAAGAAATTGTATTAGAAGTTTCTCCGTCAATAGTTAAGTTGTACTCATCTTTATTGTCGTCGTAGCTACCAATTATCTTTAAACCTTCTTTTACCTCTTCTAATATTATGTTTTTAATTGTAGCCGCACCACCATAAAAATATGAACCAGTCCAATTTTCTTCGTAGCCTTGGTCGGTTACCCATTGTGATAAAGCTGTTATGAGATTTCCATCAATATCATAAACATCTGAATATCCAGTTACACCATAAGGCGCTTGATTAGCAGAGTTAACTTGATATAGATGAAGCCTAAAATCTTTATTATTAGCAACAAAAGTTTTATCAACCGTTGTGCCGGTAGCCGCATTACTGTAAGCGGCAGATATCCAGCCACCACCAGGAAAGCGGTTGTCTACAGCTATAGGTCTTTGCATAGTTAATCCATTAGAGTTTGCGGCATTTGACACAACATCATACCTCACTCTATATGTTTTGCCAACCTCCATAACATTAAGCATTCTTAATCCAGCTGCCTTTCCAAAACGAATATCTTTCGGAACGTTGTTATAATAACCTAAGTAAGCCTCACCATTTATTATAGCAGAGTTACCACTCGATGGTATATCCCAATTTGCTTGTGAGGCGAGGTTATTTTCGCCAAGCAGGTTTGTAACACCTAAAGATAAATTATCTTTAAACCAATCTTTCATACCGTGATCTGATATTGGTGTTAAACCATCTTTAGATAATCTCATAACCGTGCCCCTAACTCTATCTGTAAAGTAAACCCTGTAAGATTCTGATGCAAATGATTCTGGATTTGTAGATATACCATACTCACCGCTAAAAGGTATTGTTTGCCCTAAAACGTTATCATTAGCTATAAGCTGAGGATTTCCATCTGCATTAAATAAAGCATCTTTGTTAGCTAGAATTTTTAAAATTCTATCTTCACATAAGGCAATTAAATCACCATCAGCAGTAGATCTAGAATGTAGTTTTTGAATACTACCATATATTGGATTTACATCTTTAGTAATTTTTTCCGCTGCAATAAATTGGTTTAAATCATTTACACCGCTAGTTGAGTTATATATTCCAGAATATATTAACCCGTATTTTCTATGTTCTTCTCTGTAGGTTTCTAGTAAAGTTGCAGATGCTTTAACTCCATTTGTAATAAACGGCTTGTTGTAAGTGTCTCCAATGCGATTAGATTCAACACCATTACCAAAACTCCAGCAATTAAACCAACCTAAACCTATAGTGTTAGGTAGTATTTCTACAATTATCTCATTTGTCTGCTCACCATAAGTCACTCCACCTGCTGATACAAATTTAGTTCCGTTATCTAAATAATATCCAGTTTGAGGAAGCAATACTTCATTAAGAACCGTTACAGTAAAGCTACCATCATCATTGTAAAATCTAATTTCAGTACCAGGTTCACCGTAAAATTCACCAAGATTAGAAGCGGATAAATTTATTTTCCAAAGATTAGGTTCGTTGTATACCTCTATTATGCTGGACACAAAAACACCTGCTGTCCCTGCTCCTCCTGGAAGCATGACACTCATTATAGCTCCATGTTCAATAAATTTATAAATGTTTGAGATGTTAATAGTAGTGGGTTTTCTTCCAGATGCTTCGTAGTATATATCAAGCCCAACATCTTCTTTTGGTTCGGTTTCAAATATAGCTGGATGTGGAGTTAGTAGGTTTTTTGTTGTAGTTTGAAACTCCTCTATAAACTCCAAACGGCAATTATCATCAAGATCCGCCAGAGCTTGAAACACGTTGTTTTCATTAATTTTATCTCCATCACCATAACCTCCTACTACCTCATACTTAATAAGATAATTTACTCTAGTATTGTTGCGCTCCATCATTCGGTTATGCTGGTCTCTTATATCTGTTTTAGCGTAGTCTGGCGAAACGCCATCCACAAGGTTTTGAGCCTCAACTAAATCGGGTAAATCTTCCGGGTCAATAGAGTTAAGGCCACCAAATTGATCAGATGTAACAAATCCTGTAGCAGGGTTATATACACCACTGTTATGATCGTAATATCCAAGTATTCCGCTTGGGTTCATTAAACTTGCATAGTTGGGTGTTGTATTTCCGCAGTACCACATATCATCTTCGATAATAAATCTTTCATCCCAACGCATGTTACCCATATAGTTGTACAACCTTCTTTTGTGTACGCTTTTAATTTTGTATATAGAGTCATTGCCCCTAAGCCTAAACATTTTGTTTTTCGTTAAACTTGCCACAATACTGCTTTGGCTAGAAGGTAAGTTCCAGTTTTTATCTGGATTAAGCGTGTTCCAATATGTGTCTCTATACCAGTAAGCTTTAAATTGAAAGCTAGAGTATGAATTGCCACTTGAATTGTAAGTAATTGTATAGTCAGGAGGAATGCTAGTGTACCAACTACTCCAAGAGTCTAGTGGTAAATCACCATAACCTAAAGGATTATATTCAGGACCAAACCCACCGTGAGATATAGATAGGTAAAGATCTCCTCCGCTGCTATCATAACCACTTGAATCAGCCATTGGATCTTGCAGTAAAACCGTGTCATAAGTTGCTTCGTGTGCTCCACGCATAAATCCCGCTCCTTGGCTACCACCGGTGCCCAGCGGTAGGGTTTCTATTTGTAATTTCCACTGATCAAAATCACCTGACGTAATGAGGTTAAGCTTTGCGTAGTTTATGTTACTTGACACATCCACCAACACATTACCGTCGTAGGTTGTGATGCTTTCTTTAGGGTGATTACTGTTAGATGGTTGAACACCAGCAAATGAAGCTGCGTCTATAAACCACTTGCCACCACTTCCTAGGTTATTACCCCACTGCGCTTTGGTCATACTTGCAGTAACGCCAGTTGTGGAGTTAGAAATGCTACTACCGGAATCTGATACATAACCTAAATTATTTATAGCGCTAGTAATAATCCAATTTGGGTCATCTTCAAGAATTTCACTTGATAAGGCTTCTCTTAAAGTTTCATCTTCAATTATTTTAACAAAAAACCTACCATCAAACTCTGGTTTGTTATCAACTTCTTTTTTGTAAAAATGAGGTGTTAAACCACCACCACCACCGAGTGATGGGTGTTTATCTTTATGGTAATCACCTGTACCCACGCTATCAGTAAGATATGACTCTGATTGTTTTATCGTCTCAGCTATTGTAAAACGGTACAATTCTTCGCCCCTGTAAGAATCAGTTGCTGTTTCAGCAGGAAGAAGTTCAAACGTGGTGATTTTAAACTTTCTAGACATTACTGGCTGTGCCGATTTTGCTGCTGTTGCCCCATCTACTTGCTGCCATACAATATTTGAAAAGGAAACGTATAAGTCTGCTTCGCCCTTTTCATTCCATAATTTTTCTAAATCTAGTAGTCCTAACTGATAAGATACAGCCACGTCCCTTGTCCATTTGGGTTTTGAAATAGTGAAACTGGTTGCGCCAGGCCTAGGAATTTCTGCTGGTGATCCAACCAAGTAGTTTTTACCGCCAAACAATATATGTCCCTGCAATGCTTTATACGATTGTACTTCTGCAAGCAACTTGTATTCTGTTTTTATATAGTCAGGCGCTTCATTTTCTATGGCTACAATCTTGTATCTAGCATCTAAACCCGCTATACTAGATAAATTATTACCAATACCTTTTTTAAGTATTAAGTATGTATCTTCGTCTACTTTGTTTCTATCAATAGAAGGAAAAGAAATCCAAATGTTACCATCCTCGGCATCATACGCTCGCCCCATAGCTAAGTTATAATACTCATTAGCAGTTTCTTTTACATACACTTTAAAGTAGTTAGCCCATTCTGGATGCTCGGTGGTTACACTTGCAATTAAAGCATTGGCGCTAGAAGCAGAAGCTTTGGTTACTAGTTGGTTAGCGCTTTCAGTTGTAAACACAGGCGTTTCTCTACCATACACATCACCATACACAACCCCAACATTATATGTTCTTTGAGATTTTATTGATTGAGTAGCTTTGTTATAACCGCCATCTTCGTTATTTCGAACAGCTAAAGTAGCTGTGATACCAGGTGTTATGTCAACACCGTCATCATCTTGTCCAATATCATAACCTTGGGTATAATTAGCATAAACAACTCTATTTCCTGTGACTTCTTGCGCTAACGCTGTTTTAGGCACGTTGTCCCATGGTCTTGTTAGTTGGTTGGATGGTATTTGAGCATATATGTTTTCTGTAGTTATATCGTATATACCACTGTTCCATATATTATCGTTTTTAACTACACTTTTTACAACGTAAACATTTGGAGAAAACTCGTTTTTATAAAGCAAGTCTATACCAACAACGTCCTGCATGGCTTCTGCTTCAATAGAAAATTTGTTAAGCTCTAAAGTTTTTAAATCGTTAACCATTCCTTTGTTGTAAGCCTCTGTTGGATGATACTCAAATGGGCGTGGTATAAACACAACGGGTGTAAAAGGTCCTACTGCCGAGTATTCACCATCTTCATATTTATACCTATAAGCAAATCTAGGAAATTTTCTTTCAAATATACCTTCTTCTGATTGTTCTAGTTTAAAGTAGAATTCATTTCCAGATATTAATGTTTCATTACTAGCTATTAAAGTGGCTAAAGATACTCTTATAGCTGATTGGGCGCTAGACGCAATTTGCACAGTATCATCATATTCATTTTGTACTTGTGGGTAAAAAAAATTAACAGAAGGTTGTCTTATTTCTTTTACCAAAAGCCTAGCTATGTACGAATCAATGTCATCTTCACTATTAGCAACAGTTCCTTGGTTAACTCTAAGTATATCTCCTATTTTTAAATTTGTTTCGCCAGTTGTAGCTAGTCCTATCCAAAACTCACTGCCTTCTTTGGTTAATTCTCCAGTAACATTTGATCTAAAGTGATATTGATTTTTTATTCTTCCTTTTAAATTCAAACCTTCTCTATGGTTGGTTGAAGCGCTAAATGAAGGAGCGCTTGACGGCGCTTTTTTAATAACCGTTATGTTTTCCTCTTTAATATCTTGCTCTAGTATTTCACCATTAACCACGAGCTTTGTATGAGTTGCACCGCTAGAATTAGTACCTTGGATTGATCTTGAAATATTTATTTTTTTTGGTTCAGAGTGATTGTCCGTCCAAAACATTAAACCATCAATAATGTTTACACCAGTAATTATATTGTTTTCATCAAACCTTAAAACGTCTCCAATCATATCAATAAAAACTGGAGTTATAGAATTTGTGTTAGAATCGTATTCAACAATAGCAGAACGCGCTTTGTCAGATATAAAAACAGATATATTATCTACAGTTCCATCATAAGCATCGGGGTTATACAACCATATATTATTTTGTCTTGATGCGCTTGGCCCTTGCTCCCACTCTACTGTATAAGTACCTATTACGTCTTCATTAGCAAGATGTACATTGTTATCAGTCCCATTTGTGCCGATACCACCAATAAAGCTATGATTTGCTAGTATAATTCCTCCACTAGAAGCGGCCTCGACAATATCATAAGTTATAGTATACCTATTTCCATCTACCACGCCAGGCGCAGAAGCAACCATTGTCCCAGCATCACCACTTGTTCCTACGGCTTGATTATTAGAAAAAGTCCATTGATCCCCAGTATAACCGCTAATAGTACTAGTTACATCCCAACCAGCGCCATTATTACCAAAACTTCCAACCCCACTTAGTAGTTCTTTTTGAGTAACAAAATAGTATAGCTTATCGTTTTTTTCATCAGCAATTGAAGCTACACAAACAGCATTAACTGGTAAAAAACCTTGGCCAGGAACTAAAGAGTTGCCCAGTATATTTTGAATAGTACCAACTTCAGAGCCTTCTGATGTTGCTACTTGCACATTCATTGCATCTCTATACTCTCCATTAGGAACAAGTCTTTCATCAAGATCTTTGTTCATCTTTCCCTTTATGAAGTTGTGTTTAATTTCTGGCATGTACTAGTGTTTTATTTGTTTCGATTTACCTTTTAAAATTTGAGTAAACTGTTCTAGTTTTACGTTTGATAGCCTTAATTTAGCCTGTCTAGTCGCTGCAAATCTTTCTTTTTTAAACCTAGGGGCTAATTGTTGCTGTAGTTGTGAAGATGAAGTAGATAAAATAGCGTA